>Ga0074198_1000043_pt1 | contig 214458 bp, 183 predicted proteins | sample EPASupsiteSAE323_FD_64527 | JGI IMG/M metagenome (GOLD analysis project Ga0074198, IMG submission 64527) | Bioremediated contaminated groundwater from EPA Superfund site, New Mexico - Sample SAE3-23 | ecosystem: Environmental > Aquatic > Deep subsurface > Groundwater > Contaminated ...
GCGAGTTGTTTTTTTCTAGGATAAACTGTACTACTTCAAATTTCATTTCTAGGGTATATTTAGCCATATAAAAACTGCACCTCCAAACGTTAGATTTTTGTCTAACATTTGGGGTGCAGTTCAAGAGGGCGCTTTTTTTATGCTTCACGCGGAAAGAAACGATTGTGAATAGCGTTGACGGCTTCACGCACCTTTTCTGCTTGAATGAGGCAGGAAATACTAATTTCTGAAGTACTAATTACTTCAATATTAACCCCAGCATCGGATAAAGCACCAAACATATTAGCAGCAATACCAGGATTACCAAGCATTCCTGCACCAACTACAGAAACTTTAGCTACATTATAATCTACAATAATACCAAAAACCTGTATTTCATTGCCGATTTCTTCTACTAAGGCTTTTGCTTGAGCGACATCTGTCTGAGCAACCGTAAATACCATATCAATAATATTTTTATCTGTATTGCGAATGCTTTGTACAATCATATCAACATCAATATTAGCCTTTGCCAATGCTGAAAAAATCTTATATGCAATCCCTGGACAATCAGGTACGCCTAGCATAGCGATTTTAGCCACATCTGTATCGTGAGTAACTCCTCTAACAATAAACTCTTTTTCTTCCACTGTATATTCCTCCCTAATAAATGTACCTGAATCATTCGTAAAAGTTGAACGGACATGAATAGGAACACCATAATGCTTACCCATTTCTACAGAACGAGGTTGCATAACGCCAGCGCCTAATCTTGCCATCTCTAGCATTTCGTTATAAGTAATTTCTTTCATACGCCTTGCATCTTTTACCATTCGAGGATCTGATGAATAAATACCATCAACGTCCGTATAAATTTCGCAGGCATCCGCTTTAAGGGCTCCAGCTAGGGCTACAGCGGAAGTATCAGAACCGCCTCGACCTAAAGTGAGAACATCCCCATCGGCATTCATGCCTTGAAAACCAGCTACTACTACAATGTTTCCCGAAGCCAGTTCTTCTAATACCCGCTTAGGATCAATATCGATAATTTTACCTTTTGTATAGGCATTATTGGTTTTAATACCTGCTTGTAATCCCGTTAATGATACGGCTGGATGTCCAAGTTTATTAAAAGCCATTGCAATTAATGCAATGGTTATTTGCTCACCTGTCGATAAGAGCATATCCATTTCGCGGGTATACATATAAGGCTGTCCAACTACGTCTTTGGCGAGAGTTATTAAATCATCTGTTGTGTCACCCATGGCAGAGACTACAACTACAACTTTATCGTCACGTTCCTTTTCGCGTAAGACTCTTTGCACAACTGCCGTAATTTTTTCAGGTGTAGCCACGGAACTTCCACCAAATTTTTTTACAATTAAAGCCATCCCCATCCTCCTTTAGCACAGTTATTACTGGCAATAAATTATATTATTCTCCCTAAAAACACAAAACCCTCCTAAGGATGGACAATAAATTGCATTAACATGAAAAAAATTAGTTTTTTTTATCCGTGAAGGCGATTGCCGAAAAAACTTGTATTTTAAATAGAGAGTATGTTATTATCAATGTGGTTTACTTTAGATGGTATCATAATGAATCATACTGTAAGTAGACTTTGGTTATATAGTAGCAGTACTTCTATTTTTAAATTTTATTATCCGCTTAGATCTGTGTAATGGACTGAGACGGGAGGTAGTAGGGAGAGCTATGCCTTTCGGACAAGTGCCGTAAGGCTTTTTATTTTACCTTCCTCTAGGAGAGCTGTTAGTAATGATCGGGCAGCAGTAGACCAAGGCATCATGAAAAGTACATAATAAATGAGGAGGGCAATCATAGTGGAAAAGAAAAAAATAACCATTCCCCAACTTAAAGAACTGAAACAGGCAGGAAGACGATTTAGGGTAGTAACGGCTTATGATTATTTACTAGCAACCGTCATTGATAAATCTCCTATCGAAGCAATTTTGGTGGGTGATTCTCTAGGAATGGTAGTACTTGGTTATGATAGTACCATTTCGGTTACCATGGAGGATATGTTGCATCATACCAAACCAGTGGTAAAAGGTGCCCCGAATACTCTCATCATTGTAGATATGCCTTTTGGTTCTTATAATGTTAGTATTAGTGAAGCAATAGTCAATGCCAATCGAATTATGAAGGAAGGCAAAGCGGATTGTGTAAAGATAGAAGGCGGTGCTCTAATCGCAGACACGGTACGTTCCATTGTCAATGCAGGTATTCCGGTTGTAGGACATCTTGGATTAACGCCACAGACGGTTTCACAGCTAGGTGGTTATAAAGTACAGGGCAAAGATGCAGAGGCTGCGCGCAAGATGCTAGAGGATGCACGAAAACTAGAAGAAGCAGGAGTCTGCGCAATTGTCTTGGAATGTGTACCAGCACCAGTGGCCAAATTAATTACAGAAAAACTGTCAGTTCCTATTATTGGGATTGGAGCAGGTTCTCATTGTGATGCACAAGTGCTAGTGGCCCAAGATATGCTTGGTATGTTTGATCGTTTCGTTCCCAAGTTTGTAAAGCAATATGCAAATTTAAACGGTTTAATTATGGAAGCATTAACTGAGTATGCTAAGGAAGTGGAAAGCGGTGCTTTCCCAAGTGAGGAACATAGTTTTGAGATGAAGGAAGAAGAACTGAAAGAATTGTATTAAGGCAAAAAAGTTATTAGAAGTACTCAAAGGCAATAAATAATGGAAAATAAGAAAGAATCCTACTGTTAAGGCAGGATTCTTTTGTTTTCCATTTTAAGACAAATTATCCTTCTAATAGGGTGCTGAGTATAACTATAAGAGTATAATATATACTTCATACTATTATAATAGTATGAAGCTGCTTTTTTTTAATAAAAAGTATGAAAAAAACTAATTTTGTCATAATAATATTGTATTATGTATAAGAAATTTGAGTTTCAAATATTCAGGTTTTTCAATTAATATAACTATTTTAAAATGTAGCATTTTAGCATATTGACACTAAATTTGATTCTGTGGTAACTTAGATAAATGAATAGTAAAAGGAGGTTTTTTATGAGCAATAATGAAACACAAAAAGTAAAAATGGTTGTAGCAGATCCTACAAGTTTGGGGTTGTTTGGTCTAGCCATGGTTACCTTTGTAGCATCATCACAAAAACTAGGTTGGACAACAGGTCTATCCTTTCTCATTCCATGGGCTATATTTTTAGGATCTTTTGCCCAGTTAATGGCAGCTTCTCTTGATTTTAAACATAATAATATTTTTGGGGCTACTGCTTTTGCTGGATATTCTTTTTTCTGGTTTTCTGTCGCAACTTGTTGGTTAATTAAACTAGGTTTTTTTGGACAAGCCATCATGGCGAATGCAGACGTTAGTCAACTGGGTGTTGCATTTATTGGATATTTGATTTTTTCTCTTTATATGACCATTGGATCCATTGAAACAAATAAGGTATTATTTACAATATTTGTACTTATTGATATTTTATTAGCTTTGTTAGCAGCAGATGCTTTTGGCGCACCTCATTGGGTACACACAATGGCAGGATGGACTGAACTGACCATTTCCCTAGTTTCTTTTTATGGTTCAGCGGCAGTGGTCCTAAACCATCACTTTGGTAGAGTATTTTTACCTATGGGTAAGCCTTTTGGAATCTTAAAATAGATTAGGAGTCAATATTTTTTAGAAAGTCCGAGAGTATTTTACTTTCCGCAACTAAAGTAATGGCAACTGAGGATTCTTGAGAGCTTAATGTGAGAGGGGCGTTTTGATGATGATTCAGTTTGTCAAAAAACGTCCCTTGCGTTTTTTTCTAGTTTACAAGTTTACAGTGTGATGGGATTGTTATAGTTGAGATGAGATGTTATTATAAATAGGGTATTTTATTTTCTTTGTGTAAGGCTTATAGCCTGAAAAATGAAGATTTGATGATAACTAGAATCGTATTATAGGCTGAAAAATAAAGAATGATTTTCTATAGAAGAGAGGGAGATAATAATGGCATTGGCAATCAATCAAAAGCTATGTAAAGGCTGTGGGATTTGTATTGAATTTTGTCCTAAGAAAGTGCTGGCACTGTCAGATAAAGGCAAAGTATATGCAGCGCATCCGGATTTATGCATCAACTGTGGTCTGTGTGAACTTAGATGTCCAGATTTTGCAATTCAAGTAATCAAAGAAAGTAAGGGGGAAAAATCATGAATAAGGCACGTTTGATGCAGGGGAATGAAGCCTGTACAGAAGGCGCTTTAGCTGCTGGAGTACGATTTTTCGCTGGCTACCCCATTACACCTAGTACAGAAGTTGCTGAATTATCAGCAGAAAAATTGCCGAAATTAGGCGGTAAATTTATTCAAATGGAAGATGAAATAGCGAGTATGGGAGCTGTTTGCGGAGCATCCTTAGCTGGTATGAAAGCTATGACCGCAACAAGTGGACCGGGATTTTCTTTGAAGCAAGAGTTAATCGGTTATGCAGCTATGGCGGAAATTCCAGTGGTGATTGTGAATGTACAGCGCTCTGGTCCTAGTACGGGTTTGCCAACAGCACCATCACAAGGGGATGTGATGCAAACTCGTTGGGGAACACATGGTGATCGGGGTGTGATTGCTCTGTCCCCTGGTTCTGTGCGAGAAGCTTTTGATGTAGCGGTACATGCTGTTAATTTTGCTGAGCGTTTTCGTACCCCTGTTGTTATATTAATGGATGAAGTCATTGGTCATATGCGCGAAAAGGTGACGCTCCCAACTCAGGAAGAGATTGAGATTGTGGACCGAAAACGTACTACCTTGCCGCCAGAGGAATTTCAAGCTTATAAACCTGATGGGGATGAAGTACCAGCAATGATGCCTTTTGGTGAAGGGTACTACCACCATGTAACAGGATTGATGCACAATCATAGTGGGCAACCTGCTTTGGATAGCAAAACCACCAAAGAAGTGTTAAGTCGTTTGCATACTAAAATTGATCGTGCCATTGATGATATTACTCTTTATACTGAGCATTTTCTAGAAGATGCTGAAATCCTAGTTATTACTTATGGCGGTTCCGCTCGGGCTGCTCTTGCTGCTGTAAAACAAGCGAGAGAGCAAGGTGTTAAGGTTGGAATGCTCAAATTGATTACCATTTGGCCTTTCCCTAAAGAAATGGTACAAACAGTAGCTGCTAAAGCCAAGAAGGTCATTGTGCCAGAAATGAATTATGGTCAATTGGTTGGCGAAATTGAACGCTATGTTGATCAAGGAAAAGTTATACCTGTGAATCGCTATGATGGACATTTGTTCCATCCGAATGATATATTAACTCCAATTTTGGAAGCTCAGGGAGGTTCAAAATAATGGAAGGCATCGAAAAATATTTGCGTAAATCAGCCCTGCCCCATATTTGGTGCCCAGGCTGTGGGAATGGTATTGTATTGGCGGCTATGCTGCGGGCCATTGATAAATTGCAGCTAGACCAACAAAAAACAGTAATTGTTTCTGGTATTGGTTGTTCCTCAAGAGCATCTGGTTATATGAATTTTAATACAGTTCATACGGCTCATGGTCGGGCTCTGCCTTTTGCAACGGGTATTAAACTCGCCAATCCAGAACTTAATGTCATTGTTATTACTGGAGATGGAGATTGTACAGCAATTGGCGGCAATCATTTTATTCACTCCGCTCGTCGTAACATTGATATTACTACTATTATTTTTAATAATGGTATTTATGGCATGACAGGCGGTCAGTATTCACCCCTTAGTCCTCAAAATAGTAAAGCCACTACAGCGCCTTACGGTGTTGGCGAAAGACCTTTTGATATTGGGAATCTAGCAATTGCAGCTGGCGCTACTTATGTAGCTAGGGGTACTGCTTTTCATGCAACTCAATTGACGGATTTGGTTGTTAGTGCCATTGAAAATAAAGGTTTCTCTGTTGTCGATGCCATTACCCAATGTCCAATTGCCTATGGCCGTAAGAATAAAATGGGCCCTGCTGCACAAATGATGAAATGGCAGCGTGACCATGCTGTTATGGCAAAGGCAGCAGCTAAAATGACGCCTGAGGCCTTGCAAGACAAATTTCTTATTGGCGAATTGCATCGCTCAGTAGCGCCAGAATATGTTGCTGAATATGAAAAACTAGTTGCAAGACTGCAAGGAGGAGAGGCTTGATGCTACAGATTAGTTTAAGTGGAACAGGTGGTCAAGGATTGATCCTAGCTGGTATAATCTTAGCAGAAGCTGCTATCCTTGATGGTAAAGAGACGGTGCAAACCCAGTCCTATGGCCCAGAAGCTAGGGGTGGTGCTAGTAAGGCTGAAGTTATTATCAGTAATGATGTAATTGATTATCCTAAAGTTGTGAGCGCTGATATCCTGCTAGTTATGAGCCAAGAGGCCTGTAATAAATATCATGGTCTGGTAGGTCCGCATGGTAAGATGATTGTGGATACTAGCTTGGTCTGGGAAATACCAGAAATTGCTGCCAAGGTAGTGCCACTTGGAATTACCAAAGCTGCTCAGGAACAATTAGGAAAAGTAATGACGGCCAATATCATTGCAATGGGCGCACTAGTTGGCTTAACAAAGGCAGTTAGCTTAGAATCACTTAAAACTGCAGTGTTAGCCCGTGTTCCTAAAGGAACAGAAAAACTAAATCAGCAGGCCTTAGAAATCGGTTTTGACATGGTAAAAGGAATGACAGATTTTTAATAAATGAATATGATAGTAAAAAGGTACGAAAAAAGCCATTAATATCCCTAGGATAGGAGTGGATTTTTGTACCTTTTTAATTTTTAAATGTAAAACTTGCATAAGGGGTAATAAGTTGGTATAATTAGGAATGTAATTAATTAGCACCAGGTAATAATAGTAGATATAAAAGTTGCAAAATGAACCGTTGTATGTATCGATAAAGGCTTGATAAGCAGTAGAAGGTTTTATGAGAATAAGAATAGTGGAGGTACAGTATGATAACAGTTGCGGAAAAAATTGAGGATTTAAAAAACAGACAGGAGAAAATCAAGTTAGGCGGTGGGGTAAAACGCATTGAGAAGCAGCACGCTAGCGGAAAACTCACAGCTCGTGAACGTATTGAAAAGCTTCTTGATCCTAATACTTTTATTGAATTAGATCAGTTTGTAAAACATCGTTGTACTAACTTTGGTATGGAGAAGCTAGAGAGTCCAGGAGAAGGGGTCATTACTGGTCATGGAGCCATTAATGGACGCCTAGTATTTGTATTTGCTCAGGACTTTACCGTAATCGGTGGTTCTCTTGGGGAAATGCATGCTGCTAAAATTGTGAAGGTGCAAAAAATGGCTCTTAAAATGGGAGCACCTATTATTGGAATTAACGATTCTGGTGGTGCCCGTATTCAAGAGGGGATTGATGCTTTAGGCGGTTATGGGGATATTTTCTTTAATAATACGATGGCTTCTGGCGTCATTCCCCAAATTTCTGTGATTATGGGGCCTTGCGCAGGGGGAGCCGTATATTCCCCAGCTTTAACTGATTTTACTTATATGGTAGACAGAACCAGTCAAATGTTTATTACAGGACCCCAGGTAATTAAGACTGTTACAGGGGAAGAAGTAGCTGCTGAGACTTTAGGTGGGGCTATGACTCATAATGCAGTATCTGGTGTAGCTCACTTTTTGGCCTCTAATGATGAACATTGCTTAGAACAGATTCGCTATCTACTAAGCTTCCTGCCAAGTAATAACCTTGAAATGGCACCTATTTATGATACGGAAGATTCTCCAATGCGAATGGATGAGAACTTAAATAGTGCCATTGCTGATGACCCTAGCATTCCTTATGACATGAAGAACATTATTAAGATGATTGTAGATAAGGGTGAGTTCTACGAAGCGCAAGCTTTTTTTGCTCAAAATATTATTACTTGCTTTGCTCGTATGGACGGTAAAAGCGTTGGGATTATTGCTAGTCAGCCCAAGATAATGGCGGGTTGCATGGATATTGATGTTTCTGATAAGTGTGCACGCTTTATTCGTTTTTGTGATGCGTTTAACATTCCTCTCGTAAACTTAGTAGATGTCCCTGGCTTTTTGCCAGGTACAAGCCAAGAATATGGTGGCATTATTCGCCATGGTGCTAAGGTTCTTTATGCCTATTCTGAGGCCACAGTTCCTAAGGTTACGGTAATTACGCGGAAATCTTATGGCGGAGCCTATATTGGTATGTGTTCAAGACATTTGGGTGCGGATATGGTCTTTGCATGGCCAAGTGCAGAAATTGCGGTAATGGGTCCAGCAGGAGCTGCCAATATTATTTTCCGTGGAGATCCAGAGGTTGCAGAAAAAACCAATAAGTATGTTGAGGATTTTGCTACTCCTTATAAAGCCGCAGAGCGAGGCTTTGTTGACCAAATCATTGAACCAAAGGAAACTAGGTTTCGTATTATACAAGCTCTTAAAATGCTTGAAACCAAAAGTGAGACTCGTCCTGCTAAAAAGCATGGCAATATTCCTCTATAATACAAAAAAACCACGCATTGAATTTCGATGCGTGGTTTTTACTTATAAAATTTTAGCCACTTTAGGGCCTCTTAGTCTAGCTGTTACTGGCCGGTTAGAGCCTAGGAGTGGTCTGAGGTAGCTTTTGAAGGCCGGTGTGATATGATTACTGGCTGGATTTATAAATTCAGCAGGCATGTACTTGGTTTTACCTGCAAGTGCAGCGAGGGGAGTTAGCTGATATTCTACGGCATAGTCTCCAATGCGGTGAATGGTAACTGAACCATTGGAGTCTTCCGATAGTGCAAACTGAACGGCTTTTTCGCCAACTTCCCGGGCTTCTTGTTGGTCTACGTCGGATACGCAGCCCAGGAAGCACCGTTGCACATAACCAAAGGTATCACTGCGCACACGAGAAATTCCAAGACCTTGCTTCACCATATGTGTTAATAAATCACCTAATGCTCCCGTACCAGACATGGTAATATTACCATGGGCATCTTTTTCTACTTCTTTGACTAGGCTAACAATAATTGGTGTGCCAGAAACATCTTTAATGCCTTCGGAGACAGCTACTACACAGTGACCATATTGATCATATACTTTTTTTACATCGGCAAGAAAGTTTTCGGGAACAAAAGGACGTTCAGGCAGATAAATGAGATGGGGACCATCATCACTGAAGTGCTGTGCACCAGCAGCAGCAGCGGTTAGAAAACCGGAATTTCTGCCCATAACGATGCCTATATATACCCCAGATAATGCTCTCATATCTAGAGAAATGCCAGCAAAAGCTTGAGAAACAAAACGTGCTGCAGAGGCATAGCCTGGGGTGTGGTCATTGATCAATAAGTCGTTATCAATGGTTTTGGGAACATGAATAGCACGAAAATCATAATGATCCAATTTGGCCTCTTCATTAATAATATGTACCGTATCAGCAGAATCATTACCGCCGATATAAAAGAAATAACGAATATCATGAGCCTTTAGAACTTTAAAGATTTCTTTGCAATAACTAGCATCTGGTTTTACGCGTGTTGAAAATAAGGCGGAAGAAGGAGTTTGGGCTACTCGCTCGAGATTACAAGAAGTTTCTTGTGTCAGATCAATAAAATCTTCATTTATAATACCTTCCACGCCTTTAAGAGCGCCATAGATAGTAGTGATTTCACTATATTTACGTGCTTCGGTAATGATCCCCACCATACTTTGGTTAATAACAGCTGTTGGTCCGCCACCTTGTGCAATCAATGCTTTGCCAATAAGTTTCATAGAAAACCTCCTAATTATTAAAATAGAATTAGCCTTGAGCCAGAATCATTAATTCCTTTTTATTAAGAATTATAATATGCTTTTGTCCGCTAAGGGCAATTAAACCATCGGCTTGCAGTTTGGAGAGTTTGCGGCTGATGGTTTCTCGAGTCGTGCCGAATAAATTAGCCAGCTCGTGTCGGGGTAAATGAATGGTAAGCCGGATTCCCTTTGCTACCAATACCCCTTCTTTTTCGGCCATAGCCAATAACCAAGAGATTAATCGTTGCTCAATGGTTTTTAAGGTAAGGGTGCTAATAAATTTTTCTGCATAGCTAAGTCGTTCTGTTAAAGCCTGCATGATGCCTAGTGAAATGTCAGGATTGCTATGTATGAGTACTTTTAGATCATCTTGTGATAGTAGGCAAATTCCCGTATCTTCTAAGGATTCTGCATTAAGCAGATAGTGTTGTTGTTCCATGAACAAGGCCAATTCACCAAAAAAGTCGCCAGGTTCCAACAGGCGTATGATTTGCTGGCGGCCGTCTTCAGACATTTCATATAGTTTTACACGACCATATCGCACAATATACAAATCTTTTGCCAAATCACCTTCGGTAAAGAGTGTAGTACCTTTTAGATGGTTTTTTTTGGTTATTAGAGAATTGATTTTTTGTAATTCGCTATAATGAAGATTTTTAAAAATTGGCACTATGCTAGCGCAAATATGTTCCGGTTCATGAGTGCAACATTTTTGCATATCACTTATCTCCCATTCTATTATCGTATCCTTATTAGTATAGCTTGAAATCTGTATCCTAAAAAGTCTTATTTCAAAAAAAAACAAAAAATGATAAGGTTTTTAGACGAATGATACTGTAAGAGGAAAGAAACAGTAAAAAGATTGGTAAAAAGTACAATGAAAGCAGGATTTATAGATAATAATCGTGAATTATTACTATATTGGAATCTTGCTATAATCAAGGAGGGAAGAGATTGTCTGATTTAATTAGTCTTTTATTAATGATATCCATGCCTGTGATGCTATTTATGGGGGTAAAAGCAAGAGCGAGGAAGCAAGAAATCTGGAAAATGTATTTGATTGCTACTGGATGTGCCTTCGTCGCATTAATTGTTGTTACAAAAATAATGAAGTAATAAAAATATAGAATTAGGCTGAGAGATTATGAGGAAACTTTATTAAATGATAAGAACACATTGGTGTTAGGAAATATAAAAAGCACTATTTGTGTATTGCAAATAGTGCTTTTTATATTGAACCGAAGGAAAATAGATGATCCATAGTGCATTTAACGGTTTTTATTTGTATTTCCTAATTTATTCTCTGCGATTGATTGACTCATTTCTTGTAGAATCTGTAATACTTTTTCATCTTCAAAGGGTTTTGAGATGAAGTTTACTGCACCATTTCGTATTGATTCAAGAATTTTTAATTTTTGGTTTAAGGCGCTAATGATAACTACACAAGCTTGAGGGTCTGTCTCGCGTATTTTTTTTAATGTTTCAATCCCGTTCATACCTGGCATTGTGATGTCTAAGGTTGTGATATCAGGTTGCAGTTCCTTATATTTTCGTATAGCGGTTGTACCATTATCGGCTTCGCCAACCACATCATAGCCGTTGCTTGTCAATATATTGTGCAATCTGAGTCGGGTAATCATGGAGTCATCAACGATAAGAATGCGAACCATAGTCTCCCTCCTAACTTACATGAACAGCTTTCTTTTTCTTTGTTATATATTAGCTTTTTAGAGGAAATTATCCTGCTAGTAAGAGCTATTTTTAAAATAAAAATTACAATCTCTTTATGTTTCATAATAAAGATGGTGCTTTATAGATGGGATTACATTTTACCGTTCATCCTTTGTAGTAACATAAAGGATTTTGGTAAGAGGAGGATGGAATATGAATATACGGCAAAAAAGTATTGGAATAATCGGAATTACTATTTCGGGACTTATTGTTTTTCTCTATATTTTATTGCGTACCATAATTATGGATAGTTTTGCTTCTATTGAGAGACAGGATGTAAAGCATAGTGTTGAACAAGCAAAAAATATCATTCAGAAAGACACTATAACCATCAATAATTTCGTCACAGATTGGGCGGAATGGGATGAAACCTATGAATTTTTAATAAATAACAATAGTAAATACATAGAAGATAATTTGACAAATACGGTATTTTCTCAACAAAGGTTCAGTAATATCACTTACTTTGATAGTAATGGAGATATTATATATATCAAGGGCTTTAACCTTGTCAAGAAGGAAAAGGAATCAGTATCTGAAGCTTTTAAAAACTATTTTTCTCATGGCAGTCCTGCCTTGGCCAAACTTCTTGCCTTGAAGCATGAGACTAGTCTTATGGGAGTAATACGTTTACCAGAAGGACCAATGATTATTGCCGCTCGTCCTATTTTACCTACCAGCAGACAAGGTACTATAAAAGGTATTATGTTAGCAGGTCGTTATTTGGATAATACTGAGATTGAAATGTTGTCCGTAGCAGCGGATTTAGATTTGGATATCAAAGATATTTATAAAAAAGAGTTAGCAGATACATTTCTTGAAGCAAGGGAAGTTTTACTTACTAATAATGAATTGTTTGCTCAATCCAATGATCAGGAAACAATCTATGGTTTTGGTCTTATAAGGGATATTAACGAAGAACCTGCGCTAATGGTAAAAGTCAATATACCTAGAGAAATATATAGTCAAGGGTTAATTAGCATGAATTATTTCCTAGGAGCCTTATTGGGGACTGGTTTAATATTTTTGGTGTTAGTACTATTTTTATTAGAAAAACTAGTATTATCTCGTTTGGCAAAGCTCGATAGCACTGTAAAGGGCATTCGGAGTATTGGCGATATGGCGAATCGCGTTGAACTTCCTGGAAAAGATGAATTGAGCAGTTTGGCAACATCCATCAATGATATGCTAGATGGTCTAGAAACAGCACAAGGGGAGCTAAGCATTAGTGAAGGGAAGAATGAGGCTATTTTATTGGCGATTCCTGACTCTATGATTATGCTAGATCGGAATGGAATAATTGTTGATGTCAAAGAAGGAAAAGATTTAATATTCTCCTTGGCCCAAAAGGAGCAGATCAATAAGAAAATTTCAGAAATCACGTCGGAAGAATTTGCAGTTAAGATAAAAAAGAATATCAGTATCGTGCTAAAGAAAAAAAATGTACAAATGTTTGAATATCAAATAACTAGTAATGGTATACTAATTTGCCAAGAATATCGGATTGTTTGGGTGAATGCCAATCAAGTATTGGTAATGATCAAAGATATTTCCAAACGTAGGAAAATGGAGGAGAAGTTAGAAATAGCTCGGCAAAAGACAGAGGAAGATAATAAAAAAATCACGTTATTGCTTCAAAACTTAGGGGAAAGTATGGCTGTGGTAACAAATCTCTTGAATAATACTGGGCAAGGGATACTGACCTTTGGCTCCGATTATATTGTTGCTCCCGAATATAGTATGGAATGTAAAAAAATCTTCTCTAATGAAATCTGTGGGAAAAGCTTTATTCGCTTGGCGTTATTTGAAGGGGACGAAGCCGAATTGTTTTCGGGTGTCATTAAGGATGTGTTTCAAACGAGGGATGGAAATAAACAAAACATTTTACTATCCTTACTTTCCGATCGTCTTCTTATAAGAGAACAGGTTCTTGCTGTTCAATATAAAGTAATTCGTGCGGCTGATGAACGGGAAGATCAAAAAATAATGGTAATTTTAACGGATATTACAAAGCAGGTAGCACTACAAGCTCAGATTGATGAGGAAAGAGAGCTACAAAGCATTATTGTTAAAGTGATTGAGCAACATAGTGGTTTTATAGAAGTTGCTAAAGCTTTTAAAGGTTTTTTAAAAGATATAGATGAAGCAGTTTTGAATTCTCAGGAGATTGAAGGTATGGAGAAGGATGAAGTTTATCGCAAGATCCATACCTTCAAAGGGTTATTTGCTCAGTTTGGATTCAAGCAACTTGCTGCTTTATTACATGAACTGGAAGATTATATTGAAGAAGAAAAGGATATGGAACAACTTATAGAAAATATTAGCAATGAAAAGAAGCTTGCTTTAGAAGAAAGATTTGACTTTGAATGGACGAGGTTATTGAATATATTAGGAGAAGGATTCTGTGAAATTGAAAATCATATTTATATTGATGTGAATCGGATTGTAAAGCTAGAAAATAGGTTATCTACCATGTTGACGAGTGGTGAGGCCCAAGATATAGTCAGTGAACTAAAGTGTTGGCGTTATAAAAACATAGCTTATCTACTAATGAACTATAAAAATTATGTAGTTGAACTTGGTCAACGTATGGAAAAGCAAGTAGCGCACTTGGCCATTCATGGAGCAACGGTTTTGGTGGATACAACTTATTATCAGGAGTTTATTCGCAGTTTGGTTCATATTTTTCGAAATATGGTGGATCATGGAATTGAAGATCCCGAGGAAAGAATGATGCTTGGAAAAGAAGAATATGGTCAAATCATCTGTGAAATTATTCTTGTAGGACAGGATCTGTGCATTGAAATAAGTGATGACGGTCGGGGAATCAATGTAGAGGCTATTGGTCAAAAGGCTATTGAAAGAGGTATTGTATCTTCTGAAGAATTAGCTCAAATGGATGAACAGTCGATTATGGATCTGATTTTCAGCGCGGGCTTATCTACCAAAGAAAATATATCTTCTATTTCTGGACGTGGTGTAGGTCTAGATGCCGTAAAAAATATTGTAGAAAAAATCGGTGGATCGGTAATGGTGAGAAGCCAAGTGGGTGTGGGTACGACATTTACCTTTTACCTAGGGTCAAAATACATGTTGAAAGAACGTTCGGTAGCAATGTAATCTAAATTAGATTGCTATCGAAAAACAAAAAATACATCCCCCTAATTGAAAAATTAAGGGGATGTATTCGTACTAACGGAGAGTGGAAATCAATTTTTTTGCTCTTTAATCCGTTCCAAAATACCAGTATCTTCAATTATTTTAGTGAGTTTTTTACTATCGTCTAGCCATTGAGCCTCGGATTGTTTAGAATCTAAATACTCAATTTGTCCGCCAAGTTGCTCTATCATATTTTTAAATTCCGGATCAGAGATGATGGATTTAAAGGCTGCTCCTAATTCGGCTTTCACTTCTGGCGGTAACCCCTTAGGAGCAGCCACGCCGTTAGGATTATTCAATGCAATATCAAGACCTTGTTCCGTAAAGGTTGGTATGTGGGAAAGAGCTGGATCGGTCAGTCGTTGCTTTGATGACACTGCTAGTGCTCGGAGAGTACCGTTTTTTATATGTTCTTTTACAGAAGCAGGAGCCATAAAAGCAATTTGAATATGTTTGCCTAACAAGGCAGTAGCAGCTTCGCTAGCGCCACGGAAAGGAACTTGTCTGAGAGAAATATTGGCAGTACTGGCAAATGCTTCGCCAACGATGTGTCCAGTAGAGCCAATGCCGCTATGACCAAAGGTTAATTCTCTAGGATGTTCTTTGCTATAATTAATAACAGCAGCAACATCTTGCCAAGGCTCCTTAGCATCCACTACCATAATGAATGTAGAATTAGAAATTTGAACAAGGGGTTCTAAAGCAGTTGGATAATGATATTTAGTTGGTCCATACAAGGGTTGTACAATTAAATCCAAGGCGGTAATACCAAGGGTATATCCATCTGGATTGGAACTTGCCAGTTCATTCCAGCCAATAGTGCCTGTTCCTCCTGGTTTGTTAATCACCACTAAGGGTTGGGCTAAATATTTAGGTGCTACCTTTTCTAATGCTCGAGCGATAAGATCAGTTCCTCCTCCTGCGCTAAAAGGTACAATAATAGTAATGGGTTTAAGAGGAAAGGTTTTAGCTGCAGCTGTTTTATTTTGCATGTAAGTGCAACCTCCAATCATTAATGAAACCAATGAAAAACAGAGTGCTAAGGATAAAACTATTTTTTTTTGCATTTGAACATCTCCTTTTTTTATATATAAGATTGCTAAGGATGTACTTTCTTTTTATCCTTAGTGAACTTATCAAACCAAGGAACCGTATTATATAGAAGTATTGCTGCCCCTAAGAACAAAATAGCACTAGAAAGGGGGCGAGTAATAAGAGAATAGATGCTACCATTGCTAATAATCAACCCTTGTATTAAGCCCCGTTCTAGTTCTGGCCCTATGACGAGACCAATGAGTAATGGTAGTGGGTTAAAGCCTGTTCGACGCATGAAAAAACCTATGATGCCAAAGAAAGTAATCCACATTAAATCCATTATGCTGTTATTGATAGAATAGGCACCAGTTATAGTAAGGAGGACCACTAGGGGCATCAGAATATTGAGAGGTGTTTTTAACAATTGGACAAATACTCCAATGAGGGGTAAGTTAATTACTAAGAGCATAAGATTTCCAATATACATGCTTGTAATGAGGCCCCAAAATAGATCAGGATGTTGGGTGATGAGAGTGGGACCAGGAAGAATACCGTGAATCATAAAGCCACTTAATAATATGGCAGTACCGCCACAGAAGGGTAGTCCTAAGGTTAACAGTGGAATCATAGTGGCTGAAACAACAGAGTTATTAGCCGCTTCTGGTCCAGCAACTCCTTCAATGGCACCGTAGCCAAACTCAGCTGGTTTTTTACTACATCGTTTTTCTAGTGCATACGATGTAAAACCAGCGATTGTTGCTGACGAACCAGGTAATAAACCTATCAAAAAACCTATGAATCCACCACGAAGTATAGGAAGTGAGGAACGCTGGAACTCTTCTTTGGTAGGATACAAATCTTTAAAGTGTAGGGAAGGTACTTTAGGCTGAGGGGTGGACTGGGTCATTACAGTGAAAATTTCTGCAATACCGAATAATCCCATCGCCAAAATAGATAAATTAAACCCTCTGTCTAGTTCATCAATACCAAAGGAAAAACGACTTATGCCAGATAAACTATCAAGTCCTATCGTTCCTAGCATGACTCCCAAAGTGGCCATTAAAGAAGATTTAAGCATGGAGGTACCTGTAAGTTTCGTAAGTAGGATTAATCCTACGAGGGCGATAGAAAAATATTCAGGGGGTCCAAAAGCCAGAGCTAATTGGGCTAAAGGGGGAGCAAAAAGAGTTAGCCCTACTACGCCAATAGTGCCCGCAATAAAGGAGCCTACGGCTGCGACGGTTAAGGCTGCTCCCCCTCTACCCTTTTGTGTCATTGGATAGCCGTCTAAGCAGGTTATGACAGCTGAGGCTTCACCTGGTACGTTCATTAAGATAGCAGTGGTGGACCCACCATACTTTGATCCGTAATATATGCCAGCGAACATAATTAAGGCGGCAGTGCTATCCATACTATAACTAAAGGGCAGTAATAGAGCGATAGCGCTAATGGTATCAATACCAGGTAATACTCCTACTAATGTACCAATGAGTACTCCTATCGCACAAGCGAGTAAGTTGGTTGGCAGGATGCTGATAGAAAAGCCATGTAGCAGTAGACTGATCGTTTCCAATTGTTCACCTCCTGTTTAAAGTAAGCTAATTATTATTTAGGGTAAAGGAACAGCTAGATAGTAATTAAAGAGTAGATAAAATAGAGTAGCACTAGTGACTGTCAAGGTAAAGGGAAGAAGCCACCCCATTATATCTCCGATCTTGAATAAGTAAAGTAAAAGGATAAAAGTAGCGGCGAAATAGCCAATCACATCAAGAATGATTATATAAAAGAACAAACCAATAATAATAAAAAGAAACTTTGTCCAATCAACATTCTTTGCTATTGATAATATTTTTAGTGAACGTTGCCTTATAATTATAAGTAAAATTAGAATAAGAGCAGTGACTGCTGTTAATAAGGGTAAAAAACCAGATTTAGGTGACTGGAGATTACCAGAGGTAAGTTGCAGTGCATACAGGAGATATGTACAATTTACCAGCAGAAAAAAGAGAGTTAGTATTCGTTCCGTCACGTGAAATCACCTCGCTTATAGGATTAATGTTTTGAAAACAGCCTGGCATTTTATCAAATGGAGTTAAATTCTATTGTGAAAATAGTGCCGACTCCTGCTTGGCTTTCAAAAGTAAGAGTTGCTGTATGAAGTTGTACAATGCGATAACAAATGGCTAAACCCAAACCAGTACCATTTTCTTTGGTAGTAAAAAAAGGAGTTCCGAGCTTATTTCTGATTTCCTGTGGAATACCTATGCCAGAGTCTTGTATGGATAATAATACCTTACCTTCCTGTACCTTAGTGCTAAGGGTAATGACTCCACGCATTGATATAGCGTCTAAACCATTTCTCACCATGTTAAAAATCAATTGACGGATGCTATTTTCATCTACAGATACATTGGGAATATCTTGTAGGGAAAGAATGATTTCACAATGATTGCATAAGGCATCAGCCTGCAAAAGGGGAAAAATATCATGGATAATGGAATTTAAATTACTTTCCTTAAAGACCATAGCTCGATCTTTAGCCAAAGCCAAAAATTCAGTAATAATACTATTGGCACGATCAAGTTCACTAATCATTAGAGAAAAACTTTCTTTTTGTGTAGCGAATTCTCTTTTGGTGCTTATAAATTGCAAGAAACCTCGTACTGTTGTCATGGGATTTCGGATTTCATGGGCAATGCCAGCAGCCATTTCACCGATGATATTTAGTCTGTCTAGGCGGGTCATGCGATCTGTTTGTGTACTGATATACTTGAAGATCGGTGTAAATTCTGTGACTTCACCGTTAAAGGCATAGGGCTGTCCAGCAAGGATGGACTTTGCAAAACGTTGAAGGTCGCTTTTGAGCTTGACGAATAATTCGCGAAAAATTGTTATGCAAATTAATAACATTATAAAGGCACCCAAAAAAGTATTCATCGTTCTTTTCCAGATCCGTGCAGAAACGGCATCTTGATTGATCGTAGCAAAAGCATGACCAACAATCACGCCGTGTTCCTCAATTGGTTGAATATATGAAATTACGTTGGCTCCATACCATATAATGGAATTCTTGCTTTCACGTAGTTGACCGCTGTTATTTTTATAAATTTCCCTAAAACGATTAGGGTCAATGGTGACAAGCAATGAAGTATCTAGCTGTGGTCCAATGGCAATAAGACGTTCCTGTTGCCGGGAGTAATAACCGAATTTTATTGTATTTAGGGGTAGGAAGATAGTGTCCAAAATAGGTTGTAATTCATGATTCATTGTTAGCATTCGTTCTTGTTCAGATAAGTTACTTTCCGTTTGTTTTCGAGAAAAATCTGTGAAGAAGTTAGCAGGTACTTTATTGACAAGATGATTGGTAGTGGCTATTAAAAATTTAATATTTTCTTGATTTTCTTCTTGCCAAGATAACCAATGATTATAAGTGGTGATTGCTATCATTAACAATATAATAACGCCTATTATTTTTAAATTTAGCTTTGTTGCCAGATTATAATTGCCCATATTCTGATACCTCATATTAAAAAAAATAGTAAAAAAGTTATAAAATGAAAAAACACAGCGAATATTACAAAATGCGACAAAATTTCCTAATAATATTAAAAAACCCTTATTTATACTATTCCTTCGCCAATAAAAACCGAAATCCTTCCAAAATAGTAAAAAAATAATGAACTAATGATGGTAAGGGGGAAGTTAAATGAAATCCATTTGACAAAGAGAGTTTTTATTGTCTATGATGGAAAAAGTATGTTGTGATAGGAAAAGAAGGTGATAGTGATATGAAAAAGATCAAATTAAGCAAGGAATCTAAAACACAAATCATAGCTGATATCCAAAAGTATTTTATGGATGAACGAGAGGAAGAAATGGGAAGTTTATCGGCAGAGTTGTTACTGCAGTTTATGATTGAGAAGATAGGTCCAACTATTTATAATGAGGCTATTCGAGATGCACATTTCTTAATAAGCAAAAAGATTGAAGATTTGTATGGACTAGAAAAGTAGAGACTAGGGAGTCGGGTTGGAGGTTGAGATATGTCAGAGATAACAATAATGGTTCTTGTCTTAAATGGTGTAATTCTTCTTATGATGTTTTTCATCCTTATTAAAATATCTGGACTTAGGAAGGAAGATACTAAGGCGCAATTTGCTATTTTAGAACGTAATATTGACCGACTAGAGAGAGGCTTCAAAGATGAATTCGGTAAGAATCGATCGGAGTTTAGCTTTAGTTCTAAAGCACTACGGGAAGAAGTAAGCAATTCGTTAAAAGGATTTACCGATTCTATCGGGAAACAAATGCTTGGTAACTCCCAATTGCAAGTTTCCCAAAATGAATTGCTGGTGAAACAATTACAAGCTCTTACTACCTCTAATGAAGAGCGTATGGATAAAATGCGTGAAGGGATAGAGGGGCAATTAAAAGCAATTCAGGAAGACAATAGTAAGAAACTTGAGGAAATGCGCAAAACCGTCGATGAAAAACTCCATGAAACATTGGAAAAACGTCTTGGTGAAAGTTTCAAGCTAGTGAGTGATCGACTAGAGCAAGTACATAAAGGACTGGGAGAAATGCAAACTCTTGCATCAGGGGTTGGTGATCTAAAACGAGTGCTTACCAATGTAAAGACACGAGGTACTTGGGGTGAAATTCAACTTGGAAATCTTCTAGAACAAGTGCTAACTTCAGATCAATACGCACAAAATGTAGCTACGATACCAGGGAGTAACGAGCGAGTAGAGTTTGCCATAAAACTCCCCGGCAGAGATAAAGAAGGTACGATTGTTTGGCTACCGATTGATGCGAAATTTCCTCAAGAGGATTATCAGCGTTTATTAGAGGCTCAAGAACAGGCAAATGCAGTATTGGTAGAAGAAGCAGGCAAAGCTTTAGAAAACCGTGTGAAAGGTGAAGCAAAAGACATTGCTGCAAAATATATTAGTGTACCTTATACAACGGAATTTGGTATTTTATTTTTACCAACGGAAGGACTTTATGCGGAAGTATTACGACGTCCAGGACTCTTTGATGTATTATTGCAAGAATACAAGGTGATTATAAGCGGACCCACCACTTTGGCTGCCCTTCTGAGTAGCTTGCAAATGGGCTTTAGAACCTTGGCCATAGAGAGGCGGAGTTCGGAAGTTTGGTCCCTGCTCGGTGCAGTTAAGACGGAATTTGGTAAATTTGGTGATCTTCTTGATAAAACGGGGAAAAAGCTGCAAGAAGCTGGCAATACGATTGATAATGCTTCAAGGCGATCCCGTGCCATTGAGAAAAAACTCAAAGATGTACAGGAGTTACCGCAAATAGAAGTTTGTGACTTCCTCGGTTCCATTGTGGAAGAAGAAATGGAGTAAATGAGACTAGGTATTGGACTTAACAAGAAACCTTCTCAAGTAGCTTTACGGAAAGATTGTAACCGTATCTACTTGAGAAGGTTTCTTTTGATTTTGAAAGTATGCCGCTGTCATCACTTGAATATAAAGTAAGGAGGTGATAGAGCATCATGGGGAGTAGCAAAAGTAAACTATTGCTAAGTAGTTGGAAGATTGCTAGGGCCTATTGGTTTTCAAAAGAAAAATGGTCGGCCTGGGGATTATTAATTACGGTGGTTGCTTTAAATCTAGGTATTGTATATATTTTAGTATTGCTTAATATTTGGCAAGTTAATTTTTATGAGGTCATACAGAAATATGACTATAATGGCTTTGTAGTAGCCATTTGTCAGTATAGCTTACTCGCCGCTATTTTAGTTGTGATTCGCGGTTATCAGATTTATGCACGATTAACACTTCACATACGATGGCGCCGATGGATGACCGAAGAATATTTAACCGATTGGTTAGCTAATAAGACCTATTACCGCTTACAGCTTGCTATAGGTCAGGATACGGATAACCCTGACCAGCGAATAAGTGAAGATATTGAATTATTTGTATGGCTTACTCTGAGGCTTTCCCTAGACCTTTTACAAGATGTGGTGACCGTCCTATCCTTTATTGTGATTTTATGGAATTTATCAGGAGTGCTTTATATTACTTGTTTTGGATACCAGCTTCCTGTATATGGCTACTTAGTCTGGATGGCCATTGTATATGCAGCTCTTGGTACTTACTGGACTGTAAAAACAGGGCGTCCCTTAGTGAAAATGGATTTTGATCAACAGCGTTATGAAGCGGACTTTCGCTTTAATTTAATGAGGCTTAGAGAGAATGGAGAAAGCATTGCCCTCTATGGAGGAGAAAAGCAAGAACAAATCAATTGTCGCAGCGGTTTTAATAAAATTATGAATAATTATTTAAGAATTATTCTTATACGTCAAAAATTAATGTGGTTGACATCGGGTTATACACAGGTGTCAGCAATTTTTGCATCTTTAGTAGCAGCGCCTCGCTATTTTAGCAGTTACATTCAGCTAGGACAAATGTTTCAGATTGTGGATGCCTACAATCACGTGCAAACAGGATTTTCCTTTGTCGTAGATAGTTTTACCCGATTAGCTCATTGGCGAGCTGTTGTCAATCGCCTGAATAATTTTTTAGTCAGTATGGAATTGGTGCGCAGTCAAGTCGCCCATCTCTATAATTTGGATGTCTGCCGAGAAAAAAGTAAAGAGTACTCTGTGAAGAATTTAAATGTTTTTTTACCCTCTGGCAGTAACTTGATTGAAAACTTTTCCCTCACCATAAAACCTAAAGAACGTTTATTAATCATGGGACCATCGGGCTCTGGAAAAAGTACGTTACTCCGAACCCTTGCTGGTATTTGGCCATATGCTTCTGGCAAAGTTACAGTGCCAAAAGGAGATAAAGTAATGTTTGTGCCACAGAAGCCTTATTTGCCTCTTACCTCTTTATTAGTAATTCTTAGTTACCCAGGATTAGAAGAGGAGGTTTCCGAGGAATACATAAAAACGCTATTAACGATATGTAAATTAGATCATTTGAGTGGTCAATTGCATAGTATAGTGGATTGGAGTCAAGCCTTATCCCTTGGGGAACAACAGCGAGTGGCTTTTATACGAATGTTACTGCAAAAGCCCCAATGGTTATTTCTTGATGAAGCTACTTCTGCTTTAGATGAAGGTACAGAACAGTCCGTTTATGAAACGATAATGAAATCTTTATCCCAAACAGCCATTATTAGTGTGGGGCATCGCCGAACACTCCTCAACTATCATAAAACTAGACTAGAACTAGATGGTAAGGGAATGTGGAAGATGATATAATGAGTTTAAAATTGCAATGGAACGTTTAAGTTAGTAATTAGATGTTGTACATCGACACCAGTGAAAGTATTATGAGCATATTTACTAGGGGGAAATGTAATGAAGGAGTGCTGTTTTGAGGCAAATGTGGATTTTTTACCAGAGATGATGACATTTTTGGAGGAGCAAACAAAGTCCTTAGAGCTTACAGTAAAGCAGCAGATGCATCTGCAATTGGCGGTGGAAGAAGTATTGGTCAATGTTTGTAGCTATGCTTATTCTGAGGGGGGAGAGCTGAGGATTCGTATTTTTCATCAATTGCCCAAAGTGGCTGTAGAAATTGAAGATTGGGGAGCAGCGTTTAATCCTCTCCAGCAAGCCCCACCAGAATTGGATGCTGATCTGGAAGATAGGGAAGTGGGCGGGCTTGGGATTTTTTTGACGCAACAAATTATGGATGAGGTTACCTATCAACGAGAAGGAGACCGAAATATTCTTCGGTTGGTATTGCATGTAGAAAAATAAGAGGAGGGTTCATTTATGGAAGTTCGTAAGGTAGGAGCCATTGCTGTTGTGAAAGTATTAACGAGGGTCGATGCTAATAGTGCTAAAGAAATGGAAGCTAAAATCCAGGAATTAATGAGTACGGGAACAACGAAGATGATTTGTGATTTTTCGGAAAATGAATATATTTCTAGTGCTGGTTTAAGAGTTTTTTTAACAGTGCTAAAGGCTATGAAAAAAACGGGAGGAAGCATTGTCTTATGTTCCTTAAAATCCTACGTGCTGGAAGTTTTTGATATGGCAGGATTTAGTCCGTTATTTTGCATTTTCGATACTGTTGATGTTGGAATAAAAGAGCTATCATAAAGAATAGTAGCGTGAGAATCTTCTCAAAGAGGTGATCATATCTTGTTTGAAATAGAATCAACCATTCTCATGCTATTGGATATGCTTGATAAAGCATGTGTTATGGCGGTAATTGCTTATTTTTTAGTACGTGCTCCTTTTTTTAGTAAGCTGTTGGACAAAAAACTAGATGTCTATCAGCAGATGCTTTTAGGGTTTATCTTTATCCTGTTTTCTGCATACGGAGCTCTGAATGGCTTATTGGTAGATGGAAATTTAGTAGCCTTAAGCCATTCGGGACAAATATTAGCTGGTTTGCTTGCAGGGCCTGTTCTTGGCAGTTGTGTAGGTGGAGCAGTTGCAGTCTTTCGCTATCTGCTGGGCGGTGAATTGGTGTACTTTTCCGCCCTAACCTCCTTGCTTGCAGGGATACTGGCCGGTTTATATCATCGTTTTAAGGCTGGATCTTCTATTACCGTTTTAGAAGGGATTGTTTTTACAGCTAGTTTCGAAGTACTAGCACGAATGTTACAACTGGTTTTTTCCCCCCATTTTAATAAAACCCTTAAGGTGCAGGAAGTAATTGTTCTCCCTATGGTATTAGGACATGCTATGATGGTGGGCATTTTTATTTTTGTAGTTCAGAATTTGTTGGAAGAGCGTAAGAATCGTAAGATTCAGGAACGACTGGAAAGTGAATTAAGTATGGCTCGGGATATACAACTTAGTTTGGTGCCGAATGTTTTCCCGCCCTTTCCAAACTGTCCAAACCTTGATATTTATGCTATCTTACAACCTGCCAAGGAAGTTGGCGGTGATATATATGATTTTTTCTTTATTGATGAAGAGCGACTTTGCTTTGTGATTGGCGATGTTTCAGGAAAAGGAATGCCAGCGGCTCTATTTATGTCTGCTACTCGGACTTTATTTAAAGCCCAAGCAGATAGAGAAGGAGATACAGGCGAAATTCTGAAAAAGGTAAATAATGATTTGTGCCGAGGAAATGATTCCTCCATGTTCGTTACCCTGTTTTGCGGCATTTTACATATGACTACAGGAGAAGTGATTTTTAGCAATGGAGGGCATAATCCGCCTTATCTTTATCGACAAGGTGCTTTAGAAATGCTATCCCATAAGCATGGGCCAGCTCTCGGAATTTTAGAAGATATATCCTATGGGTCGGCACGAATGGTGTTAGAGCCTGGTGATATGCTGGTAATGTATACGGACGGAGTGACAGAGGCTATGAATAGTCGAAATGAGATGTTTGAGGTGCAACGTTTAGAACAGGCAATGAAAAAAAGTATCAATCCTTCGCCAGAAACTATTTTAAAAGGGATTATGAGTGAGGTGGGGGAATTTGTCAGAGGAGCGGAACAGTCAGATGACATTACCATGCTGGCATTACACTATAGGAAGCAGTAAAAAATATGAAGAGTATTTTGGTACCAAAGTAAACAGGATGGTCTTAGGACGATCCTGTTATTTTTATCATGTAAGAATGTAGATTGAGAAGAACATATCTGTTGAAAGGAAAAAATGTGATAATTAAGCAGGTAATAGTGTTAAAGATGGCGAATTATGGATGATTATGGATAAGTTTAACAGAAAATCATTGACAAAAAGGGGATTACTATGAAGTTTGGTGATTATATAAACTTTAAGAGTATTAAAGCAAAATACTTAATAACGGGCCTTGTTATTTGTTTAGTATCACTGCTGCTAGTTTCTCTAACTAGTTATATTGTCTCCTACAATATTACGGCACAACAATCTAACATGCGTATCCAGATGACTGCCCAAAAAAATGCTGCAGAATTGGATTTGTGGTTCAGACAATATGGTCAGATTATTGAGGATACAGCTGCAGATATGGAGATTGGAGGGGATTATGATCCAATCTACCTACAGAAGCTCACAAAAGCCAAGGTGGATAACTATAAAGAGGATGTATACGATGTTTATATTGGATTTGCGGATAACAAGCTAATTAGTGGAACGTCATGGGTACCACCAGAGGACTATAGCTGTCAAACAAGAAACTGGTACGTCCAAGCTATTAATAATAAGGGTGTTATCTATACAGAACCCTATTTAGATTCAGATACCAATAAGATGATCATTACCATTGCCAAGGCTGTAAAAAAGAATGGTGAAATTATTGGGGTTCTCGCTGCTGATATTTTTGTAACGAATGTAATTGATGTTGTTAGCAACTATAGTTTTGGTGAAGGTAGTTATGCCTTTTTAATCGATCAGGGTGGAAATTTTCTTGTGCATCGACAAAAAGAATTCTTACCCAACGTACAAGGTATGAAAAATATTGGAACTGTAAGTGAAGGTGCTTACTCTAAGCTGAAACAAATACTGAAAAATGATCAAATGGAACTGATTGAACTAGAAGATTATGATGGTGAGGATAAATATTTTGTTCTTAGCAAAATAAAGTCCTGCGACTGGGTACTAGGTATTGCCATTATGAAATCAGAATATAAAAAACCGCTTACTAATTTGTTGTATGGATTTGCACTGGCCGTATTTGTATCATTGCTTGCAAGTGTTGGTATTATGCTCAAGTTAATTAATAGCATGACACAACCTATTAAATACTTAAGTGATATTGTAAAGAATTTTTCCAATGAAAATATGTCACCGCGTGCAAGGATTACTAAGGATGATGAAATTGGCGAGTTAGCGTTAAGCTTTAACCAAATGGCTGACACTATTCAGGAATACAGCCAGTCCTTGGAACGCAAAGTAGCTGATCGAACGAAAGAATTACAAGAAAAAAATAATAATATTATGGAAAGTATTGATTATGCCCAACGTCTGCAACGGGCCATCCTGCCATTACTGCCACAAAGACTAGGTCTGGACGAGGAAAAATGTTTTGTAGTATGGCAACCGAAGGATGTAGTTGGTGGTGATATGTATTGGTGCCGTGGTGATGAACAATATGCGTTGGTAGCGGTGGTCGACTGTACGGGACATGGCGTTCCTGGGGCATTAATGTCTATGACATTGGGTTCCATATTAGATGGGCTGCCACGAGAACTTACCAATCAAAAACCCTCTGATTTTCTTTATCTTATTCACACAAGATTGAAGGAAACATTAGGGCAGGATAAGAAGAATTCTCTTGCTAATGATGGAGCCGATATTGCCTTATGCTTAATTGATAAAAAAAATAATAAAATTTTATTTGCAGGTGCCAAACTATCCTTTTTTGTAGAGAATAAGGGACAAATAACAGAATATAAAGGTGCAAGGCATAGTGTGGGATATTCATGGCGTAAGGAAGTTGTCTTTGAGGATTGTGAGATCGAGGCTAGTCCAGGAAGTGTAGTCTATATGACAACAGATGGGCTGTTAGATCAAAATAGTGAAGAGGGTAAGGGCGGACTTGGCAGAAAGGGCTTTATTAGTTTCTTGGAAACCATTGCAGGTAAGTCACTGACAGTGCAAAAACAAAAGGTGGAAGAACTCATTTCTACAAGACTTACTAAGGTGGAACAACGAGATGATATTACGGTGATGGGTTTTGAAATACATTAGATAGCAGAAGGGAGAATAGGGAATGAAAAGTAAATTAACAGATATTCAAGCTATCCTTGGTTCAAGCGGAGTCATAACTTGTTTTTCAGGGCGTTTTTCACAAGGTCTTATTGAGGAAATCGGTGAGGCCGTAAAAAAACATATGGAAAATGAAGAGCGACCCCCAAATGCTATATATAATGTTTTTGCGGTCTTTATTGAACAAACTCAAAATATTAAAAATTACATTATTAGTAAAGAAGGTTCTTCTGCTTACAATAATATTGTCAGTTCGGCGATTATCTGTATTGGTAAAACGGAAAATGGCCATTTTATATGGTCAGGCAATATGATTGAAAATACCGATATTGCGCCTTTACAAGATAGACTGAGTACCGTAGCTAATGCCAATAAAGAGGAGTTAAAAAAGCTTTATAAAGAACAAATGAAAAAAGATCCTGATCCCGGAAAAAACGGAGCAGGCATTGGGGTGATCGATTTTGCCCGAAGAGCCAGTCAACCCATAGAGTTTTCCTTTGAAAAAATCAATGAAACCTTTTCATTTTATGAAATAAAAGTAATCGTATAGGGGTGATAAGTGTGGAACAGTTGGTTATTGAACAAACGAAATCCACTCCACAAGTGGATTTCAATGCAGAAAATAAGATGTTGATCTTGAAGGGAGAATCTTATCCAGAGAATTCCTTCAAATTTTATGAACCAATCTTACAGTGGCTAGATGATTTTTTTCTACAGGTAGTAGATGATGAGTTGATCAAATTAGAGATTTGTTTACCGTATATTAATACTAGTAGCTCTAAATGTGTTTTAATGTTACTGGAGAAGTTTGAAGAAGCCAGTGATAATGGGAAAAATGTTGTAATCAATTGGTATTATGACATTGATAATGAAAATGAGTTGGAGTGTGCCGAAGATTTTAAAGAATTCGTCAATCTAGAATTCAATATAATCGCGGGCTACGGCGAGTAGTGAGATGAAAACGAACAATAGAAATGAGATCTTTCAGGTAGAGTATAAAATCCTTGATGCTGCTGAAAAAGTAATGCAATCACCTGGTTTTGCGGATAATGACATCAAACAGCATTTTGAAGAATTACATTTAGGATATAAAAAACTTTTACAACAAAGTATTCGATTAATTAGCATTGGCGATAAGCAACAGGATCATCTATATAAATTGCAAAATGATTTGAAAAGCGCTCTGGACAATGTTCAGCATGCTAAAGAAATAGCTGAGAGTGCAAATAAGGCAAAAAGTACTTTTATTTCGACAATGAGTCATGAAATACGTACACCTATGAATGCAATTTTAGGTTATTCTCAGCTATTACTGAAAAATAAATCCTTATTAGCTGAGGATAAAAAAATGGTGGATCTTATATTGCGTAGTGGTAAACATTTGCTAAATCTTATTAATGATGTTCTTGAAATGTCCAAGATTGAAGCGGGACATATTACTTTAAATTGTGGAAATATGAGCATTAGTGATTTGTTGGTTGATGTACATAGTATGTTTTTGATGCAGGCAGAAGATAAAGGAATCGAACTCACCCTTAATTATCTTACTCCTATCCCTGAGACCATATATGCTGATCAAGGAAAAATAAGGCAGGTCCTCCTCAATGTTATTGGCAATGGGATAAAGTTCACTAAAAACGGTAGTGTTGCTATCTACCTATCTTGCGAAAATTTAGGTAATGATTTACATAGTGAAAAGGATATTGTTATAACGATCGATGTAGAAGATACGGGACTCGGTATGGCCTCAGAGGAACTTGAAATGGTATTTAAGGCCTTTGAACAAACTGCCAGTGGTAAGCAGTGCGGCCTTGGCACAGGTCTTGGGATGCCTATAAGTCATCGCTTTGCTAATTTGATGGAAGGCGATTTAACCATTGTACGTTCAGAACTAGGCAAAGGCTCTCTGTTTCGTTTTACATTCAAGGCTGAAAATTTAGGGACTAGCAAAGTCCTAGCCAAGGAAGGCAAATATGGAAATGTAATTGGCATAAAAACACCTTGCAAGGTATTGATTGCAGACGATACGATATTAAATTTAGATGTATTAACTAGTTTGCTGAAACCACTAGGATTTATTACAGATTGTGCTCACGATGGATACGATGCTATTAAACAATTTACGTTGTTTGAGCCAGATGTTGTATTTATGGACTTGCAGATGCCAAAGATGAATGGCTTCGTGGCTATGCAGGAAATTAAGGATATTTGTGTGCAAAAAGGAAAAAACGTGCCAATTATTGCTCTATCAGCAAGCGTAATGGATGATACACGCCGACAAGTGAAGGAAGCAGGTTTTGATGGCTTTTTACCCAGTCCTGTATTACAAGAGAATATTTTAGAAATAATTGAGTCATCTATCGGTTTAGAATATATAGTGAAATTGGATGTTGGGAATAAGGCTATAGGCATCACGTCATTAGGTCATCTTCCGCAAGAATATAAGGATGAATTAAAGACGGCCTTGCTATTGGGTAATACAGAAACCTTACGGATGATTGGTGAACGCATTAAAGCAACCAATTCTGAGTGGTCCTCATTCATAATCGAATGCACTGAAAACTTTGACTTTGCTAAATTAAGTCAGTCATTAAGTGATTAACCTCAAAAATAGTACAAGGAGGTATTTATGTGGCTAGTGAAAACCTAATTGATTCTACGATAATGATTATTGATGATACTCCAGCCAATTTGAAATTACTCCATAAAATGTTAGGCGATTTGGGGTTCAAGGTAGCAGCTTTTTCTAGTGGCTCTTTGGCGTTAAAAGGAGCAAAAATAAGCCCGCCAGATCTGATTCTACTGGATATTAATATGCCAGAGATGAATGGTTATGAAGTTTGTAAGCATTTTAAAGAGGATGTAGTGTTGCAGAAAATACCCATCATTTTTATCAGTGCCCTCAGCGAGGTCATGGATAAGGTACAAGCTTTCCAGACGGGCGGTATTGATTATATCACCAAGCCTTTTGATTTTGAAGAGGTTCGATTACGAGTCGAAACACACTTGAAAATTAGCAAACTACAACAACGAGTTGATGAATACAACCAGCAACTTGAAGAACGAGTTAAGAAACAGGTTGCACAAATACTAGCTGGGCAACAAAAAATAGCCGATGCCCAAGCAGCAATGATTATTGCGTTGGCAAAGTTATCTGAGTGTCGGGATACGGATACAGGGGAGCATCTTGACCGTGTTCAATATTATTGTAAGAGTTTAGCCGGAATGTTGTCTAAGAAGGATGCATTTAAGGATATGATTGATAATGATTTTAGCTATCAGATTATGCATGCAGCAGCCTTGCATGATATTGGCAAGGTAGGCATACCAGACCAAATATTGTTAAAGCCAGGTAAGCTCACCGCAGAGGAATTTGCAGTAATGAAAACTCACTGCAGCATTGGGGCTGAGACCATCGTCAAGATTGTAAAGCTGTATCCAGAGAATTCTTTACTAACAATGGCAATTGATATTGTATCTGCCCATCACGAAAACTGGGATGGTACAGGATATCCCCATGGTATTAAGGGTGTAGATATTCCGCTTTGTGCTCGTATTATGGCTCTGGCAGATGTGTATGACGCATTACGCTCTAAACGGCCCTATAAGATAGGGTTTAGTCATCAGGAAGCATATGACTTAATCCTGCGTGATCGTGGTGTAAAATTCGATCCTGATATCGTGGATGCCTTTATGGAAACACATATTGAGTTTGATGCTATTTTTAGAGAAAACCAAAAATAATGTGAGCTGTAATATGGCCATGTATTATATAATAAAATACTTTAAGAAAAGTCCTGTGGAGGAGAATCCTCAGAGGACTTTTTTTATTTGTGGCTGTGAATAGGAAAAAATAAAGAGGTGATAAAATAGCAATTAATTTAATACAACAGTTACGAGTGATTTAGAAGGAGTTTCAAGGAAATACAACGAAATAAGAAAAAAATGTCATTTTTAATCGAATATGAAGCTTGCGAATTTTTCACAATTCGTTGCAAGTTATTTCATGAACTATATGTCAGTATATACTCGCCATGAGAACTTTCCGGAAGAAATGATTTTCATCAATTGGATTAATGTGGTGAGCAGAAAGGAGCATTCAATATGAATTGGACAGAAAAAATGAAGGATCATCCCTTGGCTTTATTTCCTAATTTTAGAAATTTCTTTATTGGTGATATTCTTGTTGCTGTGGCAGAACGTTTTTTTGCAATTACTTTTGCTTGGTGGCTTATTTCCCAGGAGGGGGAGAATGGTTTGTGGCTTGGCATACTTATGTCGGTAGAGGCGTTGCCTATTTTATTTCTTAGCCCCTTTGTCGGTCCTTTAATTGACCGTTATGACAAGAAGAAATGTATGCTGCTGGGCGTTAGTATGCAGACTTTCTTTGTCATAATTATTTGCCTCCTCTTATTTAACGGTCGTTTGGAATTTTTATATCTTTGTATTTTAAGCTTTTTAATGAGTTGTTTTATCCCGGCCTTTGAAGATTCTGTCAGTGCATCTGTAGCATTGCTGGTGGATGAAAAACATTTGCCAGGAGCAACAGCCATTCAATCTTCTACTATTGAATTTTCAAATATTATTGCTGCCGTTGTTAGTACCTCGGTGATTGCGGCCGCTGGCGTGGAAATGGCCGTTGTGGTTAATATTGTTTTATATAGTATTGGTATTGTTTTCTTAGCAGTTATTAAAACTGATTTATCCATTAATGCTCAGCCCGCAGGGGAAGAGGATGAAGAGGAAGAAGTTGAAGGAAATTATATGGCGGAATTAAAAGTTGGTATTCAATACATCCTTGGAAATAAGGGTCTTTGCTGGTATGCTTTGGTGTATGCCTTGGAAACCTTTTTTATTGTACCCATTTTTATTTTGATTCCTATGTTAGTGAACAATGTTCTGCATCAAACGGTGAATTGGGTTGCTATTTTTGAAACGGCCTTATCCATTGGTGCTGTACTAATGGCTACTTATTTAAGCTTTAAAGAAAAATATCGGAATTTTTATGAACTGTATGCAGGCGGATTATTATTGATTGGTTTATTGATGATTGGTATAGGAGTATTCCAGAATGGTTATGTCATGGCTGGGATGATTTTCTTCATTGGTGGTCTATTTGCCATGTTAATGGCATTCTCCTTTACCTTGTTTCAACATGTTGTTCCAGGGAACCTTAAAGGACGGTTTTTTGGGGTAATGAGTACTATTGCGGCGGGCATGGCACCCCTTTCTTATATGACGGTTGGGATTTTTTCAGATTTGTTTTCGACGACAGCAGTGATGCTTTTTAATGGGGTAGGAGCGATTTTATTATCCATTGTTGTACTTAAAATTCCAAGGTTGCTACAGCACATTGGGGAGGAAAAATCTTCTCTTGAGTATAGCAAAGAATGATGATAGCTAACTATAGCAGGATGTAATTGTGTAAGGTGTTGGTGGTGCCATTTTTGAAAGAGTCCATAATTTGGAAACTAATGAAGAGGCTATTTAGTGATCACCGAATTAGATGTGAAAAAAATCGGGGCGGTGAAAAAACATCGCCTCTTTTAGTGGTTATAACAAGGAATTTTGCAGAAATATAGGAAAATAGTAAAAATATGTAAAAATTAGCTGAGTGATTGAGGGAAATAAGGGAGATGATCCGTACTATGAAGATTGTAAAAATCACTGATATTCCTGGCATACAAATAGGAAATATGCAAGATTTCGAAGGTGCCACTGGTTGTACTGTTATTCTTTGTAAGGATGGGGCGGTTGCTGGCGTAGATGTGCGGGGTGGAGCGCCAGGTACAAGGGAAACGGATCTTTTGAAACCAGAAAACTATGTGGAAAAAATCCATGCAGTGCTACTGGCAGGTGGCAGTGCCTTTGGCCTTGATGCGGCAGCAGGGGTTATGAATTATCTTGAAGAACAAGGTATTGGTTTTGATGTAGGTGTGACCAAAGTACCTATTGTAGCTGGAGCCGTGTTATTTGATTTAACCTGTAAAGATCATCGCACTCGTCCTAACCAGGAAATGGGTTACAAGGCTTGTCTTGCCGCAGAAAGTCATGATTTTGCAGAAGGGTCAATGGGGGCAGGAATGGGTGCCACAGTGGGCAAGTTTTATGGAATGAAACATGCTATGAAGGGCGGATTAGGTGCATATTGCCTTCAAATTGGAGATATGATGGTAGGAGCGGTGGTGGCAGTGAATTGTTTTGGAGATGTAATCGATCCTAGTACTGGGGTTATTATCGCAGGAGCATATCAAGAAGAACCCTCACTATTTCTGGATTGTGAAAAAGGTATGATTGAGGGATACAACCATTGTGATAATGGATTTGCTGGTAATACCACCATCGGAACGATTATAACCAATGTGGCAATGACCAAAGCACAGGCCCAGAAGATTGCTTCCATGGCTCATGACGGCTATGCCCGTACTATGAGGCCAGCTCATACTATGCTGGATGGCGATACTATCTTTACCTTGTCAGTAGGCAGTGTTACGGCCGATCTGAATGTAGTTGGTTTATTGGCAACGCAGGTTATGGAGCAAGCGGTATTACGTGCTGTTAAGAAAGCTTCTGGGGTAGGTAGGTATAAAACCTATCAAGACGTTTTTGGGGAGTATATTGAAAATCGGGAGGAGTTATGATGAATAGTAGTAACAAACAACAGGAAGAGGGCACTCTTTTTGGGCATCCTAAAGGCTTGTTTATACTATTTATGGTGGAAATGTGGGAGCGCTTTTCCTATTATGGAATGCGAGCATTATTGGTATTTTATATGACAAAACAGTTATTGATTGGTCAAGAACAGGCTTCTCACGTATATGGTATTTATACTGGTTTGGTATACTTAACGCCACTCTTTGGCGGAATCTTGGCGGATCGATTCTTGGGGCAACGGAAATCTGTGTATATTGGTGGTACATTAATGGCCATTGGACATTTTTTGATGGCCTTTGAAAATCTATTTTATATGGCATTAGGTTTTTTGATTATAGGAAATGGTGCCTTCAAACCGAATATTTCTACCCAGGTTGGGAATTTATATCCCGTTGGTGATAGTCGAAGGGATAGTGCTTTTAGTATCTTTTATGTAGGCGTTAATATTGGTTCCTTTTTTGCCCCTTTAGTCTGCGGAACCCTTGGTGAGTTATGGGGTTGGCATTATGGTTTTGGTGTAGCAGGTGTAGGTATGCTGGTAGGATTGTTTATTTACATGTGGGGACAAAAATATCTAGCACCAGACAATCTAACCGCACGTAAGAAAGTAAGTACTAGTAAGGAATCAGAACCATTAAATCAGACGGAGAAACTTAAAATAGGCGTGTTAATCCTAATCTGTATATTGACCATTCCTTTTTGGATTGCCTTTGAACAGCAAGGCAATACCTTAGCGTTGTGGGCTGATGCAGATACAGAACGGCATGTATTTGGCTGGGAAGTACCAGCAACCTGGTTCTTATCCTTGAATCCTTTATTTGTGTTTACGGTAACACCCTTGCTGACGGCTTTTTGGGCTTGGCAATCTCGCCATGGCAAAACTATGAGCTCCATTGCTAAAATGGTGATGGGCTGCATGTTATTAGGCGGGTCTTTTATCATTATGATTCCAGCAGGAATGTGGTATGAGGCAGATGGAATACCTGTCAGCATGTGGTGGCTCATTAGCAGCACGCTCGTGATGACCTTAGGAGAATTATATTTATCACCGATTGGAATGTCTATGGTAACCAAATTAGCACCCGTCAGACTGGTATCTATGTGTATGGGGATTTGGTATTTATCTTCTTTTGCAGGTAATTTATTAGCAGGCTATATCGGAGGATACTGGGAGATATTGAAAAAAGAGCAATTCTTTTTATTGCTTGCAATGTTAGTGGTTGCTGCTGGCAGTGCTACGTGGCTTTACTTATACTTTTTAAATCGATCCAGTATTAAGGATGAAATAGCAAAAGTATAAAGATGGACATTGTGAAATGGTCAGGGCTATGAAAAGATTTCCTTTTATAAATCACATTCGAGTGACACTTAGTAAATTGCCTGAAATAGAAGAGTTTCTTAAAGCTTTGGAAGAAATGATTTCGAGTTGACCTTCTATGTGTTTTGGTAGGAATGTATATAATGTTTGCAAATACTTCATAAAAAGAATAAAATCTCTATGTAGCCGATAGTAAGTTTATTTTTTTATTGTAATGATTAAAGTGTATTACTAACATTAAAATGCTGATTATTTTGGCGATTTATTATATAATAGTATGAAGTGCTTTGTTGTTCTTTGGCGGTAGTAATGACTGCAAAAGGATGAAATGTAGGATAAGGTAAGCATCACATTATGGAGTGAAGGACATAGAAGATGACGGAATCAAGGGAACAAACACCAGGAATTGAAAAACAGAGTAATTCTTTTCTAAAGGGTACATTGATTTTGACAGTAGGCGGAATTGTTGTAAAGGTCATTGGCTTTTTAAATTGGATTATCCTATCACGGGTTTTAGGCGGGGAGGGCATTGGATTATACCAAATGGCCTTTCCTATTTATCTTTTAGCATTGAGTATTTCTTCAGCGGGTATTCCTATTGCTATTTCCATTATTACAGCTGAAAAACTAGCGTTGAATGATTTTAAGGGCGCTAGTCGTGTTTTTCGCATTTCCCTAAGCTTTTTAACCTTAACAGGTTTATTTTTTAGTTTATTATTATACTTTGGTGCTGAACTGCTGATTAAATATCAATTTATTCATGACTCCCGGGCTTATTATGCCCTGCTTGCTTTAGCCCCAGCTGTATTTTTTGTAACCATCTTATCAAGTTTTCGCGGCTATTTACAGGGTTGCCAAATTATGACGCCTACCGCTGTTTCACAGATTGTTGAACAATTAGTACGCGTTATTACAATGCTGATTTTTGCCAGTTTGTTATTGCCTAAGGGGTTGGAATATGCGGCAGGAGGAGCGAGTCTTGGTGCTGCTCCTGGTGCTGTAGCTGGTTTGCTTGTACTTATTTATTATTATTGGCGTTTAAATAAGACGTTTAAACAAAAATATGCAAATCAAGCTGAGATAAAGGCTCAAGAGCCAAGTGTAAGCATTATAAAACGTATTGCCAAATTAGCCCTGCCTGTATCTTTATCGAGTATTATGCTACCGATTGTGGCAAATCTTGATTTATTTATTGTTCCAGCTCGCTTAGAAGTAGCCGGTTATACGGTGGAGCAAGCCACAGAATTATTTGGTTATTTGACAGGGATGGCAGTACCGTTGCTTAATTTATCAACCATCTTGACAGCGGCATTATGCATTAGTCTAGTGCCGGCTATATCTGAGTCTTTTTCTTTAAATGATACAAAGCGAATTTATGAACAGACTTCTTCTGCTATGAGGATTGCTAATTTAGTGACGATTCCTAGTTTTGTTGCCTTATGGTTATTGGCCGAACCTGTATCCCAATTGGTTTATAATGCGCCAGAAGCCAGTCATTCTATTAGTATTTTATCAATAGGGATTTTTTTGCTGGGAATTCACCAAGTCACCACTGGTGTACTGCAGGGTATGGGGCATACCTCTATTCCGGTAATCAACATGGGCATCGCCCTTATCTTTAAAGTCGTTTTGAACTGGGTGCTTACAGCTATGCCCACCTTAGGTATAAAAGGAGCATCTTGGGCAACGGTAGCAGATATTGGTATTGCAGCCGTGCTGAATATGTATTTTGTGTATCGATATGTAGGATTTGCGATGAATATTAAAAGTGTAGTCAAACCTATGATTGCGGCAACAGCGATGGGAGGTATCATTTACCTTACCTATGATGGAATGATGGTGGAAACTGGCAGTATTGCTTGGGCTACGATCACAGGAATGCTCTTTGGTGCCATCGTATATGGAATGGTTCTCTTATTAATCGGTGGTATTAGTGAGGGCGATGTTAAACAAATGCCTGTAATTGGCGCTCGTATAGCTCCTATCTTGCGAAGATTTGGCTTGTTTAAAACTACGCACTGACCAAACTTTTAAAAGTTGCAAAAAAATAGAATTATAGGGAAAAAATATAGTCAAGACTAGTAAAAAAAAAATAGCGTGATATAATTATTGTCAAATAATTATTATTAATTTACTGGTAATATACTATGTTTTTTTGGTAATTCTTTAATATACGAGTTATGAATAATAGTTGTAAAATCTAATGTACGGGGTGTAATTATGAGCAAGTTTCAAGTAATTAAACGTGATGGTCGTGAAGTTGAGCTTAATGTTGAAAAAATTTATGCAGCGATCAAAAAAGCATACACTGAGAATTTTGATGGCATAGTAGTCGAAGGAAAATTGCGAGCGTTATCAGATAAGGTATTTAATAATATTGAGTCACGGCTAGTACATAGTTTGTCCGTAGAAGAAATACAGGATATTGTTGAAGATGTATTACTTCAGTCTAATGAAGTAGCCGTTGCTAAAAAGTACATTGCTTACCGTGCAAAACGTACTCAGGTGCGTGAAGCAAATATGAGACTCATGATGGATTATAAAGACATTACTTTCAAAGATGCTGAGCAAGTAGATGGTAAACGAGAAAATGCTAACGTGGATGGCAATACGGCTATGGGAACTATGCTCCAATATGGTGCAACTGGGTCGAAACAATTTGCCATTCATCATATTTTAAAACCAGAGTATGCCAAAGCTCATCAATCTGGTTACATTCATATTCATGATATGGATTTTGAAGCCATTGGTACTTTAACCTGTTGCCAGATTGATATTAAGAAATTATTCAAAAATGGTTTTTCAACAGGCCACGGGCATTTGCGCGAACCTCAGGATATTATGAGTTATGCAGCACTCGCGGCCATTGCAATTCAAAGCAATCAAAATGATCAGCATGGCGGTCAATCGGTACCGAATTTTGATTATGGCTTGGCAGCTGGTGTTGCCAAAACCTTTGTTAAATTATATTCGGAAAATATGAGAAAAGTATTGACGATTGATTTTGATGAGCTGTTAGATACTGCTATTGACCAAGTTATAAAGAGTACTATTCATCCTTATAGCGATGCTCATTTCGATTATCCACGCATTGGATCAAATGAGTATATTGAGTATCATATTCATGAATTATCACGTTTAAAGGCAGCTTTAGCTGAAGTTGGCATTCGCATAAATGATAATGAAGTGAAAAAAATCCAAGACCTTACCTATCGTTTTGCTAAAAAGGAAACCATAAAGAAAACCTATCAGGCTATGGAAGGATTCTTACATAACCTAAATACCATGCATTCTAGGGCTGGAGCTCAGGTTCCCTTCAGTAGTATTAATTTTGGTACGGACATTACGCCCGAAGGTCGTTTGGTTGTAGAGCAATTTTTACTTTCTGTCGAAGCGGGCCTCGGTAATGGAGAAACGGCTATTTTCCCAATTAGTATTTTTAAGGTAAAAGAAGGGGTAAACTATAATATAGAAGATCCCAATTATGATTTATTTAAATTATCTTGTCGTGTTTCCGCAAAACGGTTGTTTCCCAATTTTGTATTTATTGATGCTCCCTATAACTTGCAGTATTATAAACCCGGCCGGCCAGAAACAGAAATTGCTACCATGGGTTGTAGGACAAGGGTTCTAGGTTCGGTCTTTCCTGAATCGGATGGAATTATTTTTGGTCGCGGTAACAACTCTTTCACCAGCATTAATCTACCAAGATTGGGGATTAAACATGGTATTGCGCTAGGGGAAAGAGATAAAGTAGATATGGAAGGTTTCTATACAGAACTAGATGAATTCATTGAACTTGTTGTGCAACAAATTCTAGAACGTTATGAAATTCAAAAACGAAAAAAGGTTAAGAATTTCCCTTTCTTAATGGGTCAAAGAATCTGGTTTGATTCGGACAAATTAGGGTGGGAAGATACTCTGGAAGATGTTATAAAACATGGTACTTTGACCATTGGTTTTATTGGTTTAGCAGAAACTCTTAAAGCTCTCTTAGGACAGCATCATGGTGAATCAGAAGCTGCGCAGGAAATTGGTCTTGCAATTATTGGTCATATGAGAAAGCGCATTGATGAAGCTGCTCAAAAGTATCAATTAAACTTTTCCTTAATTGCTACACCGGCAGAAGGGTTATCAGGAAGATTTGTTAAAATTGACAGTAAACATTATGGTGTGATTCCAGGTGTAACAGACCGAGAGTATTATACAAATAGTTTTCATATTCCAGTATATTATAAAATCCCAGCATCTAAAAAAATTGAGCTAGAGGCTCCTTATCATGCCTTGACGAATGCTGGTCATATTACGTATATTGAACTTGATGGTGATTTAGTAAAGAATCTGGATGCTTTTGAGATTGTCGTGCGTAAGATGAAGGAAAGCGGTATTGGTTATGGTTCGATCAATCATCCTGTTGATCGTGATCCTCTATGTGGTTTTACTGGAGTCATTGGAGATAATTGTCCCAAATGCGGGCGGCTGGAAGAAGAACATGGTACTAACTTTGAACGCATTCGCCGTATTACAGGGTATTTAGTAGGTACTATGGATAAATGGAATGATGGCAAGCGGGCAGAGGAAAAGGATCGAATTAAGCATAATGTATGCACTAAATAACTAAAAGAAATCCTACAATTTCCAAGGAGTTGTAGGATTTCTCTATAGTATACAGGCAAAAAAAAGAGAGGCGTTATAATGAAGATTCGTTTGGCTTCGCCAATCGTTACGGATTCCGTTGTAGATGGAAAAGGCTTGAGAACAGTTATTTGGTGCCAGGGCTGTTCTCATAACTGTCCTGGGTGTCATAATCCAGATACTCACAATTTTCTGGCAGGTTTTGAAAAGGATATTGATGAATTGGTACAGGAAATTTTAGCAGTGGATATGCAATCAGGGGTAACTTTTTCTGGGGGGGACCCTATGCTGCAGGCAACAAGCTGCAGTCAGGTTGCTAGCCAATTGAAAGAACGTGGTATAAATATTTGGTGTTATACAGGGTTTACCTTTGAAGAATTATTGGAAAAACCTGATTGTCTAGAATTTTTACAGTACATTGATGTACTTATTGATGGAAGGTTTGAGTTAGAGCAAAAAAGTTATGAACTGCTTTTTAAGGGTTCGGAAAATCAACGGGTTATTAATGTAGCAGAAAGTTTACAGAAGAAAAAAGCAGTATTGTATCCAGTCGAATAAAATAAGATATTAAAAACCTTGTTTTATTAGTGAAAGTATGATATTATACTAGAAGGTCAATTGTTAAAGCGATAAGTTATTATGTTGGATGGCTTATATTTATAAGATAGAAAGTATGTGTTTTTACAAAAACTGCCTAGTATGTCATAGTAAAGTGTGTTTGTGATGATGAATGAGGTTGATTGTAGGCAAAGGGGCTTTAATCCCGTCTATTTATATCCTATAAAGTAGTAGTAATGTTGATTGAGTACATAGTGGTTATAATTGCAAAGTTGCGTTGTATATTAATTGCTGCTATACATTATAGGGTATTAGGGGGATTAAAAATGAATATTGAAGAGCGTATCTATCAGCTTCGTAAAAAGTTGGTGGTTTTAGGTTATTATCCATTTCAAGTTAAGCATATTATGCAAACCGTTTTGGGAAATAACGATATGGATAAAGCCAATGGTGCTGATCAGCTTAGAATTGTCAATGTATTAGAAGACTATGAAAAGTTAGCTAATAATTATTTCTTTGCATATAGTAAATAAATAAAGAGCCTAATTAGGCTCTTTATTTCTGTTAATAAGAGAGTAAAATTTAACAACTGAAATAGTGAGTTGTGAAAAAGGAAGGCTGATAAAATGATTAGTACAAGTAATTTAACTCTGCGTTATGGAAAACGAGCGTTATTTGAGGATGTAAATATAAAATTTACACCTGGTAACTGTTATGGTCTAATTGGGGCAAATGGTACTGGGAAATCTACTTTTTTAAAAATTCTCTCTGGTGAAATTGAGCCAAGTTCTGGTGATGTTTTTATTACACCAGGTGAACGGCTTGCTGTTTTAAAACAAGATCATTATGAATTTGATGAGATAGAAGTATTAAAGACTGTTATTATGGGCCACGCCAGACTGTATGAAATTATGCAAGAAAAAGAAGAACTATATGCAAAAGCTGAGTTTACTGATGAAGATGGCTTAAAAGTTGGAGAATTAGAAGGGGAATTTGCAGAATTAAATGGCTGGGATGCGGAGACGGAAGCGGCTCGCATGTTGATGGGCCTTGGCATTGGTGAAGAGTTTCATTATAAATTGATGAAAGATTTGGGCGGTAATGAAAAAGTTCGCGTACTATTAGCCCAAGCTCTTTTTGGCAGCCCAGATATTTTGCTGCTGGATGAGCCGACAAATCATTTAAATGTAGAATCTATTTCATGGTTAGAAGAATTCTTATATAACTTTGACAATACGGTTATTGTAGTATCCCATGACCGTCATTTCTTAAATAAAGTATGTACCCATATTGCGGATATTGATTTTAGTAATATTCAGCTATATGTCGGTAACTATGATTTTTGGCAGCAATCTAGTGAAATGGCTTTGCGAATGGCTAAAGAAGCCAACAAAAAGACAGATGAAAAAATGAAAGAATTACAAAGCTTTATCCAACGTTTTAGTGCCAATGCTTCAAAATCCAAACAAGCTACATCCCGTAAAAAACAGTTGGAAAAGTTAACATTGGAAGATATTAAACCCTCCTCTCGTAAGTATCCTTACATTGCCTTTAAACCAGATCGTGAGGCTGGGGATCAACTGCTTACTGTTGAAAATATTAGCAAAACCATTGATGGTGAGCTGGTACTTAATAATGTTAGTTTTGTGGTGACCAAAGCTGATAAAATTGCCTTTGTAGGTGCAAATAGTATCGCCAAAACTACCCTATTTAAAATTCTGATGGGCGAAATGGAAGCGGATAGCGGTGAATTCAAATGGGGTATTACCACTAGCCAAGCTTATTTTCCACGGGATAATGCCGAGTATTTTGATAGTAACTTAAATCTTGTAGATTGGCTTAGACAATTCTCCCGTGATCCGGATGAAACTTTTGTACGAGGCTTTTTAGGCCGGATGTTGTTTTCTGGTGAAGAAAGTCAAAAGGAAGCTAATGTACTATCTGGTGGCGAAAAGGTACGTTGTATGCTTTCCAAAATGATGCTTAGCGGTGCAAATGTACTGATCTTTGATGAACCGACTAACCATTTGGATCTGGAATCCATTACCTCTCTTAACAATGGGTTGATTAATTTTGAAGGTACGATGTTGTTTGTTGCTCATGACCATGAATTTGTACAAACCATTGCAAATCGTATTATTGAGATTACAGAAGATGGTATCATCGATAAACGCATGACGTATGATGAATATTTAGAAAGTAAAAAATAAAGCTCACAGAGAAGAGGTAGTCAGGTGACTGCCTCTTTTGCTAATTTACGGCATAAAACTGCGATTGAAATAAGGGCTTTTATGGCTGGAGATAAAAGGATTTCAGTATTCCTGTAGAGAAGATTAGGATTACATATAAGAAATTTCCTGGTACCGAAACTAGAGAATAATAGGGGGAAGAATATGATTCAGCAAGCCGAGCGTATGAAAGGATTGACAGCAGCTATTTTTTCTGAGGTGGCAGAGCTACAAAAAGAGGCCACAAAAGAGGGGAAGGATATTATACAATTATCAATTGGCAGTCCAGATCTACCGCCCGCCCCTCATATTGTGGAGGCGTTACAGACTACTGTTCATTGTGAAAACAATTATGGTTATACCTTGTCCAAAGGAAAAACAGAATTATTATCAGCTATTGCAGACTGGTATTGCCATAAATTTAATGTAAAGCTTGAGGCGGAAACAGAGGTACTTTCTCTCCTTGGTTCTCAAGAAGGGCTTGCCCATATTAGTCTTTGCTTAATCAATCCTGGAGATGTTGTACTGATTCCTGATCCAGGTTATCCTATCTTTAGTGCAGGTCCCCTGATGGCGGGTGCTGAGCTATATTCTATGCCCTTATTGCCTGCTCATAATTATTTGCCTGATTTGAAAGCAATCGGAGAAGATATATTAAAAAAAACAAAGCTAATGATTTTAAACTATCCCAATAACCCTTTAGCAGCAACGGCAACACGGGAGTTTTTTGAAGAGGTGGTAGCCTTAGCCAATCAGTATAACTTTATCGTTTGCCATGACTTTGCCTATAGCGAATTGACCTTTGATGGTTATCGTCCTGATAGTTTCTTGAGCATTCCAGGGGCAAAAGAAGTCGGCGTTGAATTTAACTCCTTATCAAAAACTTATAATATGTGCGGCTGCAGGGTAGGATATATTGTAGGTAATTCACAGGTGATATCCTTATTAGAACGATTAAAATCCAATTTTGATTATGGAATCTTTGCCCCTTTGCAATTTGCAGCAATTGCTGCCTTGACAGGTCCTCAAGACTGCGTTGAAGAAATGGCTGCGACCTACCAACGGCGGCGTGATGTTATCGTTGATGGCTTTAATAATATGGGTTGGTATGTAGAGAGACCGAAAGCTTCCATGTACATATGGGCAAAAGTGCCAACACGGCAAAGTTCTTTAGAGTTTACGAAAGATTTGCTTAAGCATACAGGTGTGGTGGTCATTCCTGGCAATGCCTTTGGAGAGTGGGGTGAGGGTTTTATTCGAATTGCCTTGGTACAGTCAGAAGAACGTCTAATAGAAGCCGTAAATCGTATCCGCGAATGGCTAAAAGGAGACTTAAATGGAAGAATATAATGAACTTATTCGAAAATTTCATGAATATTTCACTCAAGATGCTAATGCTTGTGTAAGTCTTGGCATCGCAAAACATTTAGATGATTTACCTGATCCTAGCATAGAGGGGATTCAAGAAGCCATAGTGGCAGGTGAACGGTTGCTCACAGAATTACGCAGTTTCCCCAGGGGCATATTAGAATTTGATCAAATGCTAGATTTGGATTTAGCAATACTTGAGGTAGAGTTTTCCTTATATAGTAATACCTATACTTTTAATAATAAAACCCAACTGCAGCAACAGCCAACAGCGGGTAATGATATTAGCGATGGTATATTTCTCATCTTTATTAATGATCCCAGGCCGCCGAAGGAACGCCTTGCTAACATTACCGCTCGCCTAGAAAAAGTTCCTGAGTATTTAAGAAAATTACTAGCTAGGCTAGATACACCAGTTCAGCGTTGGGTTGATATTGAAGTGAAAAAGGTACTAGGCCTGCCGGAGTTATTTAGTACTATTTATAATTGGGCGCAAGAAGAAGGCTACTTAGAGCTAGAAAGGCTGGCAGTTGCCCAGCAACAAGCGGAATTTGCTTTAGGAAACTATATTAATAAATTAAAAGCTATGCCAACCACAACAAATCTCTTTATCGGATCTGTACAAGCTAGCAAACTCATAACATTGCGGGGGATTGATCAAACCCTAGAACAGCTTCATACGATAGCAAAAGAGTTTTTACAGGATATTTCCGGGGAAATAGCTGAGCTTCATAAAAGACTCGTGGCTAAATACCAATTACCTGTACATATGACGATTGAAGAACTGCAAAAGTTTTTGAACAATAAATATCAAGTGGAATGTACCGATACAGGTGATTTAGAAGAAATTATTAAATGTTATCAAAGGGAAAGAGAAAAGATTTTAAATTTTATTGAGAGAAAAAAACTATTTCCGATTTTCCCAGAACAAGAGATGATAATTATGAGAACGCCTGCCTTTATGGCACCCTCTATTCCCGCTGGTGCCATGGTTTCGCCCCCTCCTTTTCGATCTGGAAGGAAGACAAGTATTGTATATTTGACCTTAAGTACAGAATTGCTAGATGAGCATACGCAGCTATCCATCCCCTCTATGATGATCCATGAGGGAATTCCAGGGCATCATTTGCAGCTGGCAACGGCCTCCCTTCATCCATCCATTGTACGAAGGCATTGTAATGCTATGGAACAAGCAGAAGGTTGGACCACTATGTTAGAAGATTATATATTGGATATGGGGTACATGGGGGACTTGACGGAAGAAGCACGTTTTTCTGCAAAACGTGATATTTGCCGTATTGGTGCTCGGGTTGCCATTGATTTATACTTTATGACAGGTGATAAGAAATATCTTGATGTAGGCATTGCTATCGATATATCCTCTGACGATCCCTTTATCAATGCCGGTAATCTTTTGCAAAAAGTCACTGGCTTTACGAAGGGGAGAGTTGAAGCAGAATTGAATTGGTATTCTCAGGAACATTCCTATCCTCTATGTTATCTTACCGGCAATAAACTGGTATGGGAGCTAAAGGCTGATGTAGCTAAAGCCCAGCAAGGAAAGCTAAAGGAAATAGAGCTGGATAGGGAATTTCATAAAATCTTCTTAGAAGCAGGCAATATGCCCCTGACCTTTTTACGAAGAGTATTTGAACATAAAAAAATGCTGTAAGAAAAAGAGTTAAATTAAAAAGTATGTTCCCTTTATAGGCTTGTTTACATGTTAAACAAAATACCAAAAGGGACATGCTTTTTTATTTTATTTAAGGTGGTAGTAGGAAGTTGCTGAATGCCACCTTAGTAGTGCATGATGGTAAAGGTAGCGGTACAATTGTTGCTGAGTATTCAATGCAGGAATTTAATAACTTTTTGCTAAATATAGATAAAGTAAGAAAATTAAATCATTTCAATATCGATGCATGGTTTTCTAAGGAAATGAATCAAGGAGCTAGGACATGAAAAATCAGACTTTACAACGCCAATTTAGATTATGGACGGTGTACCTTGTAGTCTATGATAATAGATAATGAAGTTTCCCAGGACACTGTTAATATGAAACTTAAAATCTCTGATGATGCTTTTTTCAAGATTCATCTTGGAGAGGCTGGTATGGCTGAATGGATAGATCATCTAGGACATAAAGTGTTAGGGGCTTATTTAAATGTGCCGGAACGAGAGTGGACGCTGATTGAATCGCCGTATACCGGGTGGTGTGAGAGGACGGCGGTTAGTCACCGTCTTCTACTCGATTAAAATATAAAAATGTCTTTAAAAAACCTTTAAAATAAACCGTAAGGAGTTTATATATGAAAAATCAAACGTTACAAAGTCAATTCAGAATATGGACGATTCTGTTGATTGTTGTTCCTAGCGCATTGATTATGACAATTTATACTGTTGGTCAAATTACAGTGGCGAAACAACAGAACCTAGAATTAATCAGACAACGGGTACATTCTCAGGAAAGGTTAATCGATTACTGGATGGGGGAACGAGCGATAAGCGTTCGGGAACTAAGTCAGACCGCAGCTTTTCGAAGATTAGATGAACCGCAGATGAAAGCTGCCCTGCAATTAAAACAGCATTCGGATCAAAAATTTGATTCCTTATCTTATATTCATAAAGATGGTCTTTTTAAAATGTCTACCCTTAGTCAAGGAATACATTATCCATCAGCCATTGGCAAACCTTATTTTGAAGCATCTGTGGCAGGGAAAGAGTATATTTCAGATATGGTAATTGGAAGAAATAGCGGTCAGGCCATTATTAACTTTTCTTCTCCCGTTTATGATTACGATGGAATTTTTCAAGGATTGATACTTGGCTCAGTAAAAATGACAACTTTACAAACGCTCTTACGTGAGAGTTGGTTTGGTGAAACAGGAGAAATACACCTAGTCAACCATGAAGGAATGCTGCTCAATGAACCACGGTATGCCAATATATTAATTGACCAGGGATTGATTGCAGGCACTGCCGTAATGAAGATCAAAATGTCGGATGATGCTTTACGTAATATTAAGCTTGGAGAAACTGGAACGGCTACTTGGGTCAGTTATAGGGGGAAAAATGTCTTAGGGGCTTATCAGTACATTCCCGAAAGAAAATGGACACTTATCGGCAAAATCAACGAAGGAGAAGTTCTTGCTCCCATTTATAAACAACTAGGGATGATGGCTGGTGCAACCGTATTGTTGATGTTGCTTATTCTGCCTCTCGTTACGCTGATAACCAACAAAATTAAAAAACCGATAGATTGGTTGATTAAACAATCAAATTTGATTGCAACGGAAAATTATGAAAAGGTTGGCTTTGATAAGAGGGAAGAAAAAACAAATTATGAATTAACCATTCTTTGCGAAACTTTTATCCAAATGAGTCAAAAAATCCAAAGTACCATAGACTTACTCAAAGAAAATGAAGCTAATTTAGGAAGTAAGGTAACCAAAATTGAGGAAATTAATTGTGAATTAGAAGAAACCAATGCTATGCTTGAGGAAGAAATTTCTGAGCGCCAAAAAGCGGAAAGGGAAATAAAAGAATTAAATGATGGTCTTGAAGATAAGGTTGCGGAGCGTACAAGCCAACTAGATGAACTAAATAAAGTACTTGATCAGTCCAATGCATTGTTAGTAATGAAAATTGACGAACAGCAACGAGCAGAAGAGGCTTTGCGAAAAAGTGAAGAACAATTTCGAACCATGTTTGAACAAGCACCCTTGGGAATTGCGTTAATTGATTCCCTAACAGGACGTATCTATCATGTGAATCCAAGGTTTGCAGATATTGCAGGTAGGACAATAGAAGAGATGATTTCTATCGATTGGATGAGTATCACTCATCCGGATGACATACAAGAAGATGTGGATAACATGGCTCTATTGAATGCTGGTGAGATAGAAGGGTTTACTATGAGTAAGCGCTATATTCATCCCGATGGCATTGTTGTTTGGATTAATATGACCATTGCGCCTTTAAAAGGCAAAATTCAAGATAGTCCTTGTCACCTATGTATGATTGAAGATATTACTGAGAATAAACGAATGAATGAAAGAGTGGAAAAATATCAATTGCTTGCTAAAAAGGCCAATGACATTATGATATTCTTAGATGATGAGGGGAATATTCTAGAAGTAAATGATGCTGCGGTGAGAATGTATGGATATACTTTTGCAGAGCTGTTAACAATGACCATTTTTGATTTGAGGCGACAGGAAAAAACAACATATATTATGGAGCAAATGAAATTAGCACGGAAAGAGGGAATCGTTTTTGAAACCATTCATTATAAAAAAGATGGTACTTCTATTGATGTTGAAGTCAGCTCACAAGGAAATATTTTAGGAAATAAAAGCGTTCTCCTTAGTATCGTGCGTGACATTACGGAACGCAAAAGAACACAGCAAGAAATTATTCTTGCAATGGAAAAAGCGGAAGCGGCTAATGCTGCTAAGAGTCAATTTCTCGCCAATATGTCCCATGAGATCAGGACGCCAATGAATGGAATAATTGGGATGATCGATATAACCCTCATGACAGATTTAAAAGAAGAACAAAGAGAATATTTAACCGTTGTAAAAACTTCAACCATGTCATTGCTGCGAATCTTAAACGATATTCTGGATTACTCTAAAATTGAAGCTGGTAAAATTGATTTAGAAAAAGTCCCATTTGATTTGCGTAATACCATGAATGAAGTGATGGATTTATTTGAAACGAGTGCCAGACAAAAAGGGCTAGGTCTTACATTGAATCTTGATAAAAGCATACCAAAGAACATTAATGGTGATTCTGTCAGATTACGTCAAGTGATTTCTAATCTAGTAGGCAATGGAATTAAATTTACATCTCAGGGACAAATTACTGTGAATGTTGACCTTATAGCAATAGATGATAGTAACATTACTTTACAGTTTGTTGTCGAAGATACAGGACTTGGGATCGCAGAGGATAAGATTGAAAAGTTATTTAAAAGATTCAGCCAGATTGATGAATCTACTACCAGACAATTTGGTGGAACAGGGCTTGGACTCGCAATTTCTCAAAAACTCATTGAAATCATGGGTGGCGAAATTGGTGTTAAAAGTAAGGAAAACATAGGAAGTACGTTCTTTTTCACAGCCGTATTTGGCCTGATTGAAGGAGATTGTGGAATGCGGCAACGGAATATACAAGAAAATCTGACGAGTGAGTATCAAAACACACAAATAAAAAAAGTGCTGCTTGCGGAAGATGATCTAGTCAGCAGGAATATGGTCACCATTATTTTAAAGAAAAAAGGTTTTGAGGTTGTTGCAGTAGAGGATGGAAGGGAAGCTGTTTATGCTTTTGAGCAGGAAAAGTTTGATTTAGTTTTAATGGATATTAATATGCCTCATTTAGATGGCTATAGTGCAGCAACTGCCATTCGAATGAAAGAAAAGAATAGGAACTCTCATACTCCTATTATAGCAATGACGGCCTACGGCCTAAAGGGTGATCGGGAGAAATGCTTGAACAGCGGCATGGATGATTTTATTAGTAAGCCTATTAATATCAAAGAGGTAATGAATATAATCTATAAATATGTAGCTGCTACCTCTTAAAGGAGTGAGTTAATATCATATTGTAAATAATAGGATAAAAGTGGCTATCACCAGTAAGGTATAGCCATTTTTTATGTTCATAATACGTTATAAGAATAATGAGGATATTGTAAAAAAAAGAAAAAAATGTTAAAAGATTGGCAGGAATTTATATTTTTATGGTAAACAATATATAAGGTTATATATATTAACATAATGAGTTGTTCGATAAAAATGGTTTTGCATAATTAGCATTTCGAGGAGTAGATAAGGATGCAACAAGTTGATAAGATGACCAAGAAACAACTAATGGATGAGTTATCTGCAGCTAAAAAATTGATACGGGAACAGGCTCAAAGAATCGAAAAACTGTATGACCATGGGGAGAAGAAGATCAGTTCTAAGCTTGAGCAACAAATTACAGTTCAAAAAAGGATTAAAAAGAATGTAATGGGATGTGACAATCGCTTTAAAAATTGTGTTGATAATCTGAATGGCAGGTTGGCATTCTTTTCAGCAGTTAGGAATGAAAAGGGAAGAGTAGTTGATTTAATTTGTGATTTTGTAAACAAGGCTACCTGTCATGCATTACAAATGACGAAGGAAGAAATTATTGGAAAATGCATACGTGAAGTATGGACTGAGATGAAAAGTGAAATATTTAATGCATGCCTTCGTGTTTGTGAAACGGGTGAAACTTATTCGAATGAAAATTTACATTACCCTAGTATCCTGCAAAAGGATCATATTGAAATATTTAAAATGGAAGCATTTAAAGTGGGAGATGGTATAGGGATCAGTGTTCGCGATATTACTAGCAAGAGAAAGTGTGAGAAGGAATTAAATAACCGACAGAAAAAGTTTGAAATTTTATTTAATAATAACATTGCAGCTATGTCAGTAGTTAATTTTAAAGATTGGCAACATATTGATGTTAATCCGGCGTGGGAGCGGATGAGTGGGTACAGCCGTGAGGAAGCCATTGGACGATCTATGGTGGAATTAGGTTTGGTAGATCCTCAGACGTTGAGCTATAAAGAAAAGCGTGCGATAATAAAGGCAAAAGGTTTTTCCGTCGGCGAACATGATTATACATCAAAAAGCGGCGAGATTCGTAAAGTGATCTATTCAATCGTTGCTTTAGAAGATAGTGGAGAAAAGTCACATTTATGTACCTTTATCGACATAACGGAACAGCGCCTTATGGAGGTCGAGATGTCGCGTTTAGATCGACTGAATATTGTTGGCGAAATGGCTGCCGGCATTGGTCATGAAATACGAAATCCAATGACGACTGTACGCGGTTACCTGCAGTTATTTCAACGCAAGAAAACTTTTAGCGAGTATTACAGGCAATTAGAAACCATGATTGAAGAACTAGATAGAGCTAACTTGATTATTTCGGAATTTCTATCCCTTGCGAAAAACAAAACGATGGATATGAAACCAGCTAATATTAACAATATTATAAGCCACTTATTTCCGTTGTTTCAGGCTGAGGCTTTTCGTATGGGGCATGAGATCGAAGTACAAGCCCAAGAAGTGCCAGATATTAAGCTTGATGAAAGGGAAGTTCGTCAGATGTTGCATAACTTGGTTCGTAATGGCTTGGAGGCTATGCCTCAATGCGGAAAGATAACGATTAAGACCTATTGGGATGGTGAAAAAATAATCCTATCAGTTCGCGATATGGGGACAGGAATACCCAGTCATATCATGGAGAGACTTGGCATACCTTTTGTAACAACGAAGGAGAAGGGAACTGGTCTAGGGCTGTCTGTTTGCTATCGGATTGCCCAACGGCACAATGCGAAAATTGATGTAAAAACTTCTTCAAAGGGTACGGAATTTACGCTTAGTTTTGAAAAAATACAGGTTGTCCCGATGAGTCTATGGTAAGGATTTTACATATATAAGTGCAAGGTTTATCAGATTATAGAAAAAAGCCTCAATCTTTTTTTAAAAGATTGAGGCTAGTAATTTAGATAAGTGAAATCATCTCAAAGAATTAGCAAGTGCCTAAGGAAGAGGATAGACTTTATTCCAGGGAAGCTCTTTTTTTTATTCTAGCTGCATACAAAGTAATGATTACCATTAAAAGGTTAAATAGCCACTCGATTTCCTGCGATACTGTATATCTGCTTACGATAAGTGGATCGCCAGCTATCATACTGCCGGCAGTCCAGGCCAGTATTCCGCCACCTAAATATATTAGAATAGGATAGCGTTCTACTAAACGAATAAAGGCGGTGCTGCCCCAAATAATGATAGGAATTGTAATTAAAATCCCTACAGCAATGAGTGGCAAATTTCCTTCAGCGACGCCAGCTACTGCAATTACATTATCAATACCCATAATACCATCAGCAATTATAATTGTACGTACAGCAGCCATGAAATTTGAGGGTGCATCAATATCATGTTTTTTTTCATCAATAATTAGTTTATAAGCGATCCATAGTAGTAATATTCCACCGATTATCATTAAAGCCGGTACCTTTAATAACCAAACGATTATAATAGTAGAAAGTGCTCGAATTGCGATAGCCCCAACGGTTCCCCATAGAATTACTTTTTTCTGATGTTCTTTAGGAAGATTGCGAGCCGCCATTCCAATTACCAGAGCATTATCACCTGCTAATACTAAATCGATAAAAATAATAGTAGCTAACCCCCAGAAAATCTCCATGGTAAAGATATTTTCCAATGTTTATCTCCTCCTATTGTGTTTTTAGAATATACAGTAAAAACATTATTTTTCTCTAACTCTTTTAAAAGAATAAGTTATTTCTAATAATAATACATATACATATATTTATCAATAAATCCATAATTTATCCCAAGAATGAAATTCTTTATAATAGCTAACTTATCAACGAATTAATAAGAAGGGTAATCATTATATTTAACTTAAGGGAATATTCTGATAGATTAATAATAGCAGAAAAATTCGCTTTTATTATATAGGGGGGATGGATAAGCAAAGGAAATAGAGGTTTCTACCTCAGGAGGAGAGTTATTGCGGTCATTGGAATGATACTGATGATTGCTATCGTTGCTGGATGTGCAACAAAAAATGATACATGATGGTGGATTTTGCGTTGCAAACTCAGGAGGAAGAAGGGATGTCTGCAGAGAATGCTATTTATAAGGCTTGCCTTACCCGCGTCCGATTGATGACCACCATTGCAGCTGTGCTAGGTGCTCTGCCAATTGCCATAGGTATAGGCGCAGGTGGCGATGCGCGCATGTCTAAATGATTATTATATTCAGGAGGCGTCTAAAGATGGAATGGTATCTGAATTATGAAGGTAAACAAATTGGACCGCTAGATGAAATACAGGCAAAAAGCTATGTTAAGAATAATCCAAATGGTTTTGCTTGGCGAGATGGATTTCCAGAGTGGGTTCCGATTCGGAAAATTGCAGAATTAGGGGAAGGGGTAGCTATGCCGCCAGCACATAGTATTCTTCCTCCAAGTTTGCGCACGAGTATTGCGGATGAAGTAGATTATAAGGTCTTTGGCGCTGAAATGCAGTTTGTTGAAGTGGAGCTTGACCCTGGTGAAAGTGTTATTGCAGAAGCTGGTGCTATGATGTACAAAGATAGTTCTGTGGAAATGGATACTATCTTTGGAGATGGATCTGCTGCTAGCAGTCAGGGTGGATTTCTAGATAGGCTAGTGGGTGCTGGTAAACGGCTCCTTACGGGCGAAAATCTCTTTATGACGGTTTTTAGCCACCGTGGGCATGGAAAAGCAAAAGTAGCCTTTGGTGCGCCTTATCCAGGGAATATTATTCCGATTCATTTATCCCAACTTGGCGGTACAATCATCTGCCAAAAAGATAGCTTTTTATGTGCAGCAAAGGGTGTTTCTGTCGGGATTTATTTTCAACGAAAAATTTTGACAGGATTATTTGGCGGTGAGGGGTTTATCATGCAAAAACTCGAGGGGGATGGCCTAGCATTTATGCATGCTGGTGGTTCTATTGTTGAACGTCAACTGAAGCCGGGAGAAATACTACATGTTGATACCGGATGCGTGGTGGCTTTTGAGCCTAGTGTTCAATTTGATATTCAACAAGCTGGCAACATCAAGAGCGCCTTGTTCGGCGGAGAAGGATTGTTTTTTGCCGTACTCCAAGGACCAGGGAAAATTTGGCTCCAATCACTGCCCTTTTCTCGATTGGCGGGACGGATGCTGGCAGCTGCGCCACAAAGAGGCGGAAGCAGGGAAGAAGGCAGCGTGCTTGGCAAAGCTGTGCTGGGAGGATCTATGCTTGGCGGCCTCGGGGGTTTCCTTGGCGGTGATGAGGATTAATTTATAGTTATCAAAAGAAAGCTGAATTTCTTTACAGCAAAAGAAATTCAGCTTTCTTTTGCTGTAAAGGAAAATAAATAGAATTATGTAACGTGTTATCCAACTTTTAAATACTATATATAGGGTATAAGTCTATTGAAAATTTGAAAAAATAAAGAATAGTAATCTTTTGAAAAAGGTAAAGACTTATCAAAATAGAGTGATCCTATACCCATCGTGATCTACCATGACTTATTAGATGGGGGGGTAATATGAAACCATGAAAGTAAATGCAGAGTTACGTAAGTTAGTACTTGGTGTTGAAAAAAAAGTGCCTTTAGCTAATGGGCAATATGTTACGGGGATTAATTTTGACAATGCTGCAACGACTCCACCTTTCATTTCCGTAATGGAAGAGATCATGGATTTTACACCATGGTATTCTTCCATTCACCGGGGAACAGGATATAAATCAAAAGTATCTTCTCAATTATATGAAGAGGGAAGAACTATAATAAAAAGGTTTGTAAATGGAGATGAAAAGCGGGATGTTGTGATTTATACCAAAAGCACTACAGAGTCGATTAATATTCTTTGTCATAGGCTGTCTCAGGAAAATAAACAGCAGATTATCCTTTCGACGGATATGGAACATCTTGCTAACGATTTGCCTTGGCGAGAAAAATTTCAAGTTGAATATGTAGAAATTGATGAAAATGGAAAGCTATCTCTATATGATTTAGAGAAAAAATTATTACAGTATAAAGGAAAAGTAAAATTAGTTACAGTTACAGGAGCATCAAATGTAACAGGATATATAAACCCTATATATAAGATTGCAACATTAGCTCACAAATATGGGACACAGATCCTTGTTGATGGTGCACAACTCGTTCCTCATGCACCATTTGATATGAGACCATTTGATTCGCCGGAACATATCGATTATCTAGTATTTTCTGCCCATAAGATGTATGCACCCTTCGGCATAGGAATTTTGATTGGAGATAAAAGAACCTTTGAAAAAGGAGAGCCTGTTTACAAGGGTGGGGGTAATGTAAGGCTGGTTTCTCATGAGTTTATTGAACTGGAAGATCCCCCTGCGAAAGATGAAAGTGGAACCCCGAATGTTATTGGTGTAGCTGCATTAGTAAGGGGGATAAAAACCTTAGGCTCTATTGGAATGAATGAAATTCATCAATATGAAAGTGATTTAATTAATTATGCCATTGCTGGATTAGAGAGCATTCCCAAGATACAGCTCTATTGTCATGGTGAAAAAAATGAAAAACGTGTAAGTCTTATATCCTTTGTCATGGAAGGAATACATCATAACGTATTAGCGCAAATCCTTTCTTATGAAGCTGGAATTGCAGTAAGAAATGGTCTATTCTGTGCTCATCCTTATGTTGAAAAATTATTAAATATGAGTATTGAGGAGTTAGAATATTTTCATAAGAATCATGATGTATCTGTTCCTGGATTAGTTAGAATTAGTTTGGGTTTATATAACAACTATTATGAGATCGATATATTATTAGAAAAGCTACAGCAAATTTCAAGAAAGTTAAATTACTATCAGCAAAAATATAAGTACATGAAATGAAGCCGCTAAAGTAGCGGCTTCATTTCATGTATAGGGACTAACTGTGTAGGTCTACCAACAATTATCAAGTTTTAATATTTTATACTGAGTACCATTGGCTATAGCCTCTAATGGGGTTTTTAACAACGCATCTGTAGTTCCAACGACGGCAGCGAATTTTCCATAAGTATCCTCTGCTAAGATGCAGCCTTTGTACATCATACCAAAATCATCGTGCTCAACGATTGGATTTAGTTCTTCTAACCAGCTTACTATCTTAAAGGGTATTTCGTTAGCTTTACGAAGGGTGTTAATTTGTAATAATTCCATTGAGAATCTCCTCCTAAAATTAGTGCGTTTACTATAATAAATTAATTCTACTCTTTATAACTTAAAAATGCCATCAGAGATAAAGTCGAAATAGGAGGAGATAAGGCGAAAATCATACGCAAATACCGACACAAAATAAAGCCCCTTAAGACTCTAGGTTTTCCTGCAGGTCATCCCCAGAGAAGGTATCAACACCTACGATACATTGCATTTCGGAGGTATTACTTTTAGTTGCTTCACTGGCAAGGAAGTTATTACTTAATTCCCCTTGTCCTCTAATGTTTTTGCCATTCCATTGTTGATAGGTTTTTGTATTATCCAAATGACATACCTCCTTAAGAATTCATTGAGAATAGTCTTCCCAATTATAAAAAAGGCAATCATGGTAATTTTTATGTAGAAAAAAGATAAAAAAATGATTTCCTGTAACAATGGAAAGGATTTAAATGAATAACAAGGAATTAATTACTATGACTATGTTATAATTAATGGTAATGGAAGCTTTAGATGATTGGACAGAGTTACTATGAAAGAGCATTGCTGAAAAAATAGTTAGCTGTAGTTAGGAAAGGAGATTTTATATGAGCAAGTTAGGTGGGCAAATAGAAAAACTCAAGAAATTTTGGGCTGGGCAGGATGAACATCATCCTAAGGCTGGGAGCAAGGGAAAAAGGCAAAAAACATCTCATGAAAAGCAAGCAATGCGGGATATTACAAGAGAACAATGGTTTTGGGATAATGGAGTAATGTCGTAATTTGTTCAAAAGAGGTCTGAAGCTTAATGGCTCAGACCTCTTTATGTTTTTACTAGAGTGCCATTAGTAAAGGAGTATAATTTTACAAAGATTAGCAGGTATTTATTATATGAATGCAGAAATTGTAAGAATTACGCAAAAAAAGGTTGTATGCCAAACTTTGATTGTAATAGTAAAGAAAGAGGAGTGAGCACGTGAATATGCAACCCAAATGGATGAATATTTCTGAAAATCCTGTTAAAGCAGTATTAACTATCTTTATCGGAACCTTTTTAGTCCTATTGTTTATATATTCTGCCTACCAGCACCGGGATATAATCAATGCCAGACTGTTATTGGCAAAGGAACAAACGGTATTAGTTGAAATACAAAAAAGATTTATTAGTAAAGAATTTGAGTCAATTGTTTCTGACTTAATGTATTTAAATAAAAGTCCTATTTTTCAAAATTTTATTAATGAGAGAAACGAGAAAAGTGCTATTGAGAATGAGTGGATTGTTTTTTCTAATAGTAAGAAGCATTATGATCAAATTCGTTATATTGATATATTGGGAAATGAGATCATTAGGGTTAATTTTAATAAGGGTCAATCTACAAAAGCGGATGATAAATACTTGCAAAATAAGAAAGATCGATATTATTTTACAGAAACATTAAAACTAAGTGAGGGCCAACTATATTTATCAAAGTTTGATTTAAATGTTGAAAATAATGAACTGGAGTTGCCCATAAAGCCAATGATTCGCTTTGGCTTGCCAATAGTTGACCAAACAAAAAGCGTACGAGGAGTCTTAGTTGTTAACTATCTAGGCAAATATATTATTGACGAAATCAAAAAAAATACTAACAAAAATAACAGCTTAATACAGCTCGTAAATGAAGATGGTTATTGGTTGGCAGGGCCGGATTCAGCAACAGAATGGGCGTTTATGTATCCTGATAAAAAGCAGCAAACTTTTAAAACCAAATTTCCTGTGGAATGGAATCGTATATGTAAGGAAAAAGAGGGGCAGTTTTTTAGTTCCAATGGCTTATTTACCTTCAGTGCTGTTCATGCTGTCAGGGAATTGCAATCCATGCTCTTGGGGGCAGATGATGATGTTATAAAATGTGAATCAAGTGATGGGGCATGGTTTATAATTTCTCACGTACCTGCAAGCGCAGCAGATTATGCTAATGATGAAAATAGCTATCTTATCAGCATTGGTAATATCTTTCGCGCACCCTTATTGTGTTTTGCTATGATGACAATTTCTTTACTGGTGGCACTTTTGTTGGTTCTATATCTTTCTGGGAATGAAAAGATAAAAACCTTAGCTACCTATGATAGTATGTCTGGTTGTTATAATCGAGCAAGTGGTCTTGGCATTATGCAAAGTATAATAAAGCAGAATAATGATATTGCGATCTGCTTTATTGACATTAATGGTTTAAAAGAAGTGAATGATTTTTTGGGCCATGACAGTGGAGATGATCTTATCCGTACCTCGGTACAGATGATGCAAGAAAGTGTTAGAAATATTGATTTAGTAATTCGTTTAGGTGGCGACGAGTTCTTAATTTGTTTTCCCAACACGACGGCTGAACATGCAGAAGCTGTATGGCAACGGATCGTGGATAAAATACAAGAGATCAATCAAGAAGGGGATAAAAAATTCTTAATCAGCTTGAGTCATGGAATCGCGGCCTTAAAAAATAACTATGGCTACTCATTAGATACGGTAATAAAGGAAGCAGATATAAAGATGTATGCTGAGAAAAAGAGCATTAAAGGCATTGGGTTTAGTGTTATTAAAGGATAGTTACATTACTAGAGCATCACTTGCATTATGGAGAGTGATTTTAAAATGATTTGGATCAACTATATGAGAAGATCAACTTTTTTTAAAGTAATTCTAATTCTCTTGATAAGCAGCTCTTTATGTAATGCCCAAAATAGCAAGGCCTGTGAAATCGGGGCAACAAGGCAGATCAGTTTTGCAGGGTATGAATGGAAAGTAAAATCAGGATATTTTTACCCAGGGGAAAATTATTGGGATGAGAAAAATGTATGGGTTGATGATAAGGGCTATTTGCATATGAAGATCAGCCAGCATGAGGGAAAATGGTATTGCGCTGAAATTTCGACGATAGAGGAATTTGGCTTCGGCAGTTACCAATTTCGGGTGATTGACTTTGTAGATAAACTAGATCCTAATATTGTAGTAGGATTATTTGTGTATCAAACTCATGAAACGAGAAATGGTCAAATAAATGAAATTGACATTGAATTTTCTCATTGGGGAAGAGAAGAGTTACCGATTGGCAACTATACCGTAACACCAGTAACCCAACCTTTTGGAATTAGCCTGGCGGGGAATTATACGTTACATCAGTTTGACTGGCGTCATCAGGATGTTTTTTTTCAGAGTTTTCATGGACATATCCCTCAAGCAGAGGAGGTTTTTTCTCAATGGCTTTACAAACCAGAACAATATCATCGATTAGGTCCTGTGCCACCAGTGCGAGTACATTTAAATCTGTGGCTCTATGGAGGGAAAGCGCCCCAAAATGGTCAAGAACGGGAAATTATTATTAGGGATTTTACCTTTACTCCATTGAATGATTCCACCCTTAATTAAAGTGAAATAATGGATGGAAGTGACTAGGAGGTTTCCCTTGAAGAAATATTGTATGATTACACTTGTTATTTAGCCGTCTTTGAAGATGGTACATAAAATTAGTATTTACGATGAAGTAATAAAAGTGAGGGGAAAAAATGAACAAAGGGATTGTGGGGATTTTAATAGGAATTACACTGAGTGTAAGCCAAATGGCAACCGTCGTTACTGCAGCTCCAGGAGAAGCAGAATTTCTGTTCAGTAACGATAGTGATGGAGTGACTTCCTATTCTTATAAAATAGGAACGGCAAATGAGGAAAATCCCCTTAATTTTACCTTTTATCATACGAAATTGTCTCAAAGTAATACAACGATCAATGAACAGGTATTATTAGGAAAATGGGTAAGACCCCTATCTGATCAAGCCAATGTTACCTTATGGACTGGATTTCTCAAAAATGATATACGAAATTTTGTTTCCTATGCAGCAATGTATGATACCAATGTAAAGGAAGATGATCATATATGGTTTAGCTATGGCCATGAAGCCGTTGGCACTGTAGAGGCTCATCGCAAGGGGATATCCACCAATACCATGACCCTGTCTTACTTGCATAAACCAGCAGAAGATGTGGAAGTGATCGTAACGGCAGCTCATAGTGCCTATAGCGGTGTAAATAAGAATAATCAAAAGAAATTTGACCTATCGCTAGGAAAACAGTTTTCCGAGCGATTTAAGCTAGGAGTAGCATATGGTTATAATAGTGCAGATCACCTAGGATCGCCAGACTATTATGTGCCAGTACAAGAAAGTGTTTTTTCCATTGTACCCGAATATAATATTCCAATCGGAACGGGAAAGATGATTATAACAGGAAAGCGGTCTTTGACGGGACATAATCATACAGGGTCCATTCAATACTATAGTATTGGTGGTGAGTTGGTTTTTGATAGCATTTCACTAGGTGGCAAATACTTAAAAGCGGGAGATTATTCATCGAGAACTTGGCAAATAAATTGGAATCGTCAGCTGTAGCAGTTGATTGATAAAAAAATCAGATAAGTAAAAACTGACTTAGCAGGTATGCCAAGTCAGTTTTTATTTATCGTAGTTTGGCTTGTTGTAGCAAAACCTTTGCGGGTCATAGTGCCCCAGCCAACAGGTTTTTTCAAGGAGTTAATATACCCAGAGATTCGCCATAAACTAATAAGCTGGCGTGGGCCAAAATTCTCAATCAGGGAATAGAGGATAAGTATGGTAAGTTCTTTGCGTGAAAAATAGTGGATTTCTTTTTCCATAATTAGTAAAGAAAAAATAGAGATAATGATTCCCATCATAATTGACGAAATAAATAATAATAAAGCAATGTGTTGATTAAAGACTCCTAAGGCAATGGCTAGAATAACCATTACATAACCTTGGGTTTCAATTAACGGACCTACTAGTTCAAATAAGAAGAAATAAGGCATGGCGACAAGGCCAACTTGTTGATATTTTGGATTGAAAATTAATTTGCGGTGAAAAGACATAATATCAATCAACCCACGTTGCCAACGATCCCTTTGCCGGGAAAAGATCTGTAAGCTTTCGGGTACTTCTGTCCAACAATTTGCATTGTAAGAATAGTGAATACTATGTTTAAGGCCTTTTTCACTCATATGGCGACTGAGACGCGTAACTAGCTCCATATCTTCGCCGACCGTATCCTTTTGAAAGCGTTCACTACTTGTTAAATAACCGCCGATTTCAATAATACGATCTTTGCGGAATAGACCAAAGGCACCGGAAATAATTAATAAGCAGTTCAGATAAGCCCAGCCTAGACGACCTGCCATAAAGGCACGTAGATATTCAATGGTCTGCAATCTGGCTAAAGGACTATTCGGAATTTTAGTAGCCGTAATCATTCCTTTATTTACAGTACAGCCATTAATCGGCAGAATATTACCGCCTAAGGCCACTGCCTCGTGAGGAGAATCAATGGCCATCGATGCTAATTTCAAGAGGGCATCATCTTCCAATAAAGAATCAGCATCAATTCCACAAAAATATTCTTTTTTTGAAATATTAATTCCAACATTTAAGGAATCGGCTTTGCCGCCATTGGCTTTGTCAATAACAATAAGCTTAGGGATAGAAGCATTAAGATACACTCCCCGTACTGGCTTTGTTTTGAGGCGATGCTGGATGTGAGGATCGACTTTTTCTAGATTAAAATACGTAATTAGTTTATGTAAGGTATTATCTGTTGAACCATCATTCACAATAATGAGCTCATAGTTGGGGTAGCGTAGATTGAGCAAGGAATTTACACTTTCAATAATCGTTGCTTCCTCTCGAAAGGCTGGTGCAATAATGGAAATAGAAGGCATAATTCGAGGCTTAAAGAGAAAAGTAAGTTGTTTAAGATTCCAATATTTGGTTTGCTGATAAGCTCCTAAAATAGAGAAAAACAATAATAGTAAATAAATACTATTTATAGCAATGGAATAATAGGCTACATAATAATTAAAATCAAGGACATATTGTTTCAAATGGATTATCCAAGGGGACAGTAGGAGGTTATCCCAATATCTGCACACATAAATAAGAGGGAAAAATAAGAGAACGCTTGTTAAGATGCTGTATAAAAATAAGAGCTTATCCTTTTCAATAGAGGTATTTTTAATTGTTTGGGGAGGGGGGAGAGGTTCTATATTTAATTTAGAAAGTAGACGATGAGTAAGATAAGTAGCAAATTCAGCATGCAAAACAGAATTACTTTCTATGATGGGACGTAAAATAGCTAAAATTTCATTTTCAATTTCAATATTTTTATTTTTATTCAAAAATCCGATGAGACCATTAATTTTACCTAGTTGTATCATATCCCCAACTAAAGTATTTATTTTTTGATGATCAGGGTTATTGAGTTTGGCGAGTAAATATTCAATGCGATTGGATAAAATTTTGGCGATAGAGCTTTTTACGGATAAGTAGTTCGGATCATAAAATAGCTCAATCAAAAAATCCAAATAGATGGGACGTTTACTGGAAATCATTGAAATAGCTGCAATTGTACGGTCTTCGCATTGATGATCTGTAAGCAAGGGTAATAGATTAATAATATTTTCCTTCGTAGTAATTTGGGTCAGAGCTTGAATTGTAATGTTGCGTATTACAGGATCAGGGTTATTTAAAAATTGAGGACAATTAAGTAATGTATGGTAAAAAATTCCGATTGTGCGTGTAGCTCGATAGGAAATATCTTTTATAGGTGATTGGCTTTTTTCAAGCAAATAGTTTTTTAAATCATCGGCAGGATAAATCGCAGCAAAATCAATAAGTAACCCTTGAATTTCTATATCTTCCCGCGACAAAAGGTTAGGTATATAGGCGTGAAACTCTACACCGAAGGAACATAGGAGAGTACTTACTTTATTTCGATACCATAGAGGAGCACCAATGATAGAGTTGACCATTGTAGGAATGGCAGAGAGGCTATTCGTATCGACTAGAGAGTTGCATAAATACAGTCCTACCAAATAATCCTGCTCTTTCTTTAGGGCATTTTCCAAAGCGAGTGTAGAATTTACGGAAGGAATAGCACTAAGATAGACAGCTGCCGTAATTCTCTTAATTTTTCGAGAAGAATAAAGTTGCTTTTGGTAGTAATTTTCAATTTTGCTCTGGCGAATACAATTCAGTAGGAAATGGCTACTTTCAAATTGAAGGGTTTGGCGTAATTCCAAAAACAATGGAACAGCTAAGTTGACATTGTTAGAAAAAAAATCTTTGTCTTGTCGGCGGCTGCCGAGAGAGAGGCTATCATTTAAATATTTTCTCATAAAAGAAATCTTTTTATGATGACGGTGGTGACGATATTTACTTATTATTAGTAGTAAAATACCAGTTAGGGCTAGCAGACATGAAAAAGCGACAAGATAAAGTAACCACGCCATACTTACATTCACAGTTGGTCATCCTTTGCAAAAGTTATTTGTTAGCAGTATGTACAAGCTTATGTTGTTGTTTCATTTTATGGATAACAATACCCGTGAGTTCTGAGAGAATATAAGGTTTTTGGAAATAATGCTCAATATCTAATGCTAAGGCCCGTTGGATAGTATCGATATTTTTTTGAAAGGATACTAAAATAAAGGGAGTATTCTTAGAAATGGAAAGCATTTGCATGCGTTCGCGAATCATAAATCCGTCCGCTTTAGGCAGCATAACTTCTGAAATGACGATATCGGGAATTTCGCTTTCAATTAGCTGGAGGGCTGTATCTCCATCCTGAGCTGTTAAAATAGTAAAATGATATTGATGGAAGATTCTTGTAAGTATAGTAAGATTGGTTTCATCCGTATCAATAATTAAAATTTTACCGTGGTTTTCTGTATTTTCCAGATCAGGAGAGGATTCTGCACAAACCAGATTCATACCTTTATTTTTTGCCAAAGTACATCGCTGTCTTGCTAGTGAATAAATAGCACTCGCTAACTGTTCTGGTGAGGTAAAATTATTTGTGGAAAGCTCTTCAAAACAGGCAATGCCAATAGAGAGGGTTATGGGTTCAATCATTATTTCAGATATAGAGACTGTATAACGGATTTTTTCTGCAACAGCGATGGCTTCCTCCCGGTTAATATTCCCAATATAACAGGCAAAGTTTGGCCCATTCATTTTAAATATAATATGAGAATCTTCTTTTTGTTGTTCTAAAATATAAGCTACGTTCTTTAGGGTGTCATCTCCCGTAGCGCTACCATAGGTTAAATTAATGGTTAGGATATTATCAATAGAAAACATTAATAAGCAGCCACTTGCAGTAAGGGAATTACATTCAGCAATGAGATATTGTTTTAAAACTGTTTCATTATAAAGTTTAGTGATTGGACATTTTAAGAGGGTATCATTTGCTTGGCTAAGATTGAATTCTAGTCGCTCATTCATTTCCTTGAGCTTTTGATTCTCTGACGTTAATAGATGTTTTTCTTGTTCTAATTCTAGCACTGTGGATTTGAAAACAACAGGCAGGGAAAGTTCATATTCAGAAGAAAGTTTACAGACTAGGGGTTCAATAAAGGTAAGCCATGATAAGCCCTTTTGGATATAAATGATTTGAAAGAGTTGTTGCCAAAGTTCCCTACCCGTAGAGTTATAATCCACAATCAAACCAGTGGATTCATCAATTTTAATTTCGGTAGATCGGAAAATATCCATCACATCTTGCACTGGAAAAGTAGAATAGTAGCGTTTTAAAATTACATTGCAAAGTCCAGTAAAACCATCCATTTTGGAGAGTTCTTTTTTGATTGGCTTTAAGAATGAGCCGCATTCTAAGTCGCGTAAGGCGGCAATATGTTTTGGGATATGTTTTCGAATAATGGATCCATGTTGGGGAGCAATCATTGTAATATCCATTTTCGAAAATCCTTCCATTACAGGACGGATAATATCATTGCTAGGCATATAGTGTTCATGAAAGGTTTTCATGGATTCTAGATAACTTTCATAATTGGCATTATCGACCTCATCAGCAAAGAGTCTCCAATTGTTTGAGAAGGCACCAAAGAGGTCACTGGAAAAGAGGATTTTTGACTTTGGGTCATAAGTGGTGATGGCACCAGCAAAATGCAGATAAGGTGTAGGATAGAAAATTAGGGTTCTATTATTACCAAATGTGAGTTGTAATCTATTCTCATTGACAATATAAAAAGGTGAGGTTATTCCATAATATTTGATCATATTAGAGGTGCGCCAATGGGTAGCAATTTCAGCTTGTAAACCTTGTTTTTCAAACAAGGGGGTGCTAGCACAAAGATCAGGATCTTGGTGCTGTAGGATAACATATTTAATGTTTTCTAAGGGAATCAGACTAGTCACATTCGCCAAAACATATTCGAAGTCTAAAGGAGACCCCGGATCAATGAGTACCCCTTCTGAACCGTCAATAATGAGGTAAGGACTGCAGTGTAGGCCATTTGCTTGATCATTGATTCCTACCCAAAAAATATTATCAGCAATTTCAATGGGGGTATTATTAGCATAGTTACTCATAGTGTATCGCTCCTTACTTGCAGGGATTCATGAAGTTTAAATAGAAATCAAATAATAAAAAGTTTTGCTGGATTACAAGGTAGAACAGGAAGGTGTAGTATATGAAAAAAATACTGACCATAGCAGGGTCTGACTCTAGTGGTGGTGCGGGAATCCAAGGAGATTTAAAAACATTTTCGGCTCATGGTGTCTTTGGTATGAGTGTGATCACAGCAGTGACGGCACAAAATACCCAGGGGGTGTTTGGTGTACAAGACATTACGGCAGAGATGATTGAGATGCAGATACAAGCTATCTTTGAGGATATTATTGTAGATGCAGTTAAGATTGGAATGCTTTCCCGTAGTGAAACCATCAAAGCGATTGTTAGAGGACTTAAAAAATATAATCCACCGAATGTGGTTCTCGATCCTGTAATGATTTCAACAAGTGGCTATTTTTTGTTACAGCCTGAGGCAATACAAGAGATGATTACTTCCTTATTGCCCCTTGTCACAATGATTACTCCGAATATACCCGAAGCTGAGGAACTTGCTAAAATTCCTATTACCAGCCTTACACATATGGAAGAGGCTGCGCGCATCATTTCTAATTTAGGACCGTTGAATGTACTTGTAAAGGGTGGACATAGAGATGGGGATGCCGTAGATGTTTTATTTGATGGGCACAAGATGACGCATTTTAAAAGCCCACGAATTGATAGTTCTAATACCCATGGAACAGGTTGCACTCTTTCAGCAGCGATCGCTTCGAACTTAGGAAAAGGATATAGCACTTATGAAGGGGTAGTTGCTGCTAAGGAATATATAACAACCGCTATTACCCATTCCTTTTCTATAGGTAAGGGAGTAGGACCAGTACATCATTTTTATGATCTATACCAAAAAGCAGGCAGGATAGAAGATAAATAGGGAAAATAGAGAGGTCCCTATTTTCCCTATTCATCTGGAAACTTTTCACGTACATAGGATATATCATTAAAGTATTTAAAAAAGAGGCTTACTATTTTAGGATCGAATTTCTTACCCGTTTGTTCTTGTATATAGGCTTTGATTTTTTCATTGGACCAAGGTGTTTTATAAGCTCTTTTATTTCCTAAGGCATCAAAAACATCGGCTAAAGCAACAATGCGGCTATAAAGATGTATTTCTTCTCCTTTGAGTCCGCTGGGATACCCCGAGCCATCGTAGTTCTCATGATGTTCAAGTGCAATAATAGCCGCAATTTGTAGTAGGGGTCTTTTGGAGGCTTTAAGCATTTGGTAGCCCATTTCTGAATGGGTTTTCATATGGGTAAATTCATCTGTAGTTAAGCTACCGTGTTTTGCAAGAATAGAATCATGTATTGCAAGTTTCCCCAAATCATGCATGGAGGCGGCTAAACGTAATACTTCCGCTTCTGGTTCAGGCAGATTATATTTTGAAGCCAAAATTTTGGCGATTTCTCCTACTCGTTTAACATGATTACCCGTTTCAGCAGAGCGAGACTCAGCAATTTCACCTAATGCAAAGACCAGTTCTTTTTGTGTGTTTTCAATTTCTTGGTTTAGAGTATTGATCAGTGAAAGATCCCGATAGGAGCGAAGAGCTGTAACGACGGCAGTACGTAATCTTCTGGTGGTGAGTTCTGTTTTTTCTTGGTAATCATTAATATCATAATCCATAATGATGCTTTCTTCAGGCGCTTGACCTGGTTCGCCAGTACGTATAATAATTCGAACCATTGTATTTCCTAATTCTTGTCGAATAAAACGCGTTAGCATAAGCCCTGCATCATCGTCCTCCATAACAATATCCAGTAGTATAACGGCAATGTCAGGATGAGCATGCAGTAATTCTTTGGCCTCTGTAGCAGCGTAAGCATGCAAGAATTCAAGATTACGCTCTTCAAAGAGAAGCCGTTTTAAGGACATACGGGTGACATCGTGTATATCTATTTCATCATCGACAATTAAAATTTTCCATGATTTATCGCTGCGAGAGGATGATATTGCTATTTTCTTGCTACTAGGAGTTTTAAAACGGTCTTCTTCAAACAGAAGATCATCGAGTGGATCCACTTTGCAAATCCTCCTTTATCAAAGGTAAACGAATTCGAAAGGTAGTACCGCATGTAGGTTGACTTTCGCAATCGATCGTTCCTTTGAATTGCTGTGTTACAATATTGTAAACAAGATGCAGACCAAGCCCTGTTCCACCATGACCACGCTTCGTGGTATAAAACGGATCATATATTTTAGATAATTGATCACAGTTCATACCTTTTCCATCATCAGAAAACAATAGGATAAGGTGTTTGTCTTGCCCTTTAGCGGAAATATGTATATTGCCACAGTCACCTTTATTATAAGCATGAAGGGTAGAATTCATAATAAGGTTGGTAATAATCTGTGAGAAGGCACCAGGGAAACCATTAATCGTAAGTGTTTCATCACAATCTAAAGTAATATTGTGATTATATTTTTTTAATTGGGGATGCATACTGAAAATAATTTCTTCCAAGTATTTTTTTATATTAAAGACGCGTCCTATTTCGCTAGCTTGATCGGAAGCAACTTGTTTAAAGCTTTGAATGAGTTTACCAGCACGCTCTAAGTTCTTAAGGATGATGGTAGATACTTCATGAAGCTCTTTGAGATAGTCAGCTAAATCCTGGCGGCGAGGAGTACCATGCATACATAAATTTTCAAATTCTAAGGTTATTTCTTGCAAGTGGGAGGCGGCCGTTAAACCTACACCCACTGGGGTATTTACTTCATGGGCAATACCAGCCACTAAGTTTCCAAGAGAGGCCATTTTTTCTGATTCTACCAAATAAGTTTGCATTTCTTGTAAATCGAAAATAGCCTGGGTGAGTTTTTCGTTACTATCGGACAACTCTTCTTCCATGCGCCGCCGCTCTTTTATTTCATTTTCTAGTTCCCAGTTAGTACTTTGCAGTTCTTCATTCATAGCGATCAGCTCTTGATTAAGAGAGGATAATTCAAAGGTTCGCTGTTCCACTTTATTCTCTAATTCATCATGAGCTTGTTGCAACGTCGTTTCTGCGTATTTACGATTACTGATGTCATGCCATGTATAGATAATGCAAGGTTCATCCTCAACTTCAAGAATTTCTGCAGAATACAAGCCGGTGCGAATAACTCCCGTATTTGTGCACCAGCAAACTTCTTCATTTTTAAAGCCCTGGTTGGCAGCTAAATTGTTAAAGAACTTGTTTTGTTCCGTGGTGCTTAGCCATAAAGGAAACGTATCCTTAAGAGGATTTTCTTGGTCCTTAGATGCTGCTGTCTTACCGATCACTTCTTCACGTTTATAGCCGAAGGTATCAAAAAAGGCTTCGCTTACTAAGATGTGTTGACCACTAGCCAACTTTGCAACTCCAACAACAGCAGCGGAGTATTGCAAGGCTTTATAAAACTTTTCCTGAGAGGTAAACAAGAGGGCTTCTGCTTTTTTACGTTTTTGAGTATTTCTAAATACTAATAAACTGGAAATTGCAAGGCAACCCCAAAAAACGATACCTAGCCAAAAAAAATTAAGATTCAGGATATAGTCATTATTTGGGAATTGTATTATCAAAGATTCTGGAGAAAGCTCTGAACCATAAGAATGAAAAATACAAACTTCTGTTGACGCTAAGGTAATGGGTGTGTTTACCATTGTAAACAATAAGCAGAATAATATTATTCCGACACTAGATTTTTTCACTATGCCACCTATTTCCCTTATGATAATAATAACTACTAAAACATTTCGACATGTAATGAATTTTTCCTGTGATAAATTAAATATATAAGAGAAAATTTCCAATTATCCGATAAGGATAATAGCTGTAAGTAAAAAAAATATGTCATGATATATTTGCGAGAAGATCTTTTCCTAAAGGAAAGACACATTTCTATAATAATGATAAAATAATGAGGTATACCTATCCTATAAAGAGGTGAGGAAGAGTGACGGCAATGAATAATATAAAAAATAAAAAGAGAGCCGATTTTTTACAAGTATTTTCCATAATGCTACTATCCTTACTTTCGATTGTTACATTGATGATGGCTCTTTTTTATCAAAGTGCAAAGCTAGGGATGATTCAAAGTATGAATATTGGGCCCTTAGCGATCCTTTCTTTGCAACCTTTAATCATTCTTTGGTTCTTCCTAAGCGGAGGAGTGACGCTATGCTGTTATTTACTAACATTAGGGTATATGAAGCGGATACAGGGTGAACAGGAACTGTCTAAATATCATGATCACCTAGAAGAATTAGTAGAAGCGCGCACGCAAGAACTGAAAATTGCCAATCGTTTGTTGCAAAGCAGTGAAGAAAGAGCCCACTTAGTTAAGGAAATTGCAAGTGCTGCAAATGCAGATGATAATACAGAAGAAGTTCTATTAGTGGCTATTCGCAGTATTGCGAAGAATATGCAGTGGCCTATTGGACATATACATATTATCTCTACTGTTAGTCCTCTAGAAATGGTATCGACTTCTATGTGGTATTTAGAAGATCCTATTGCCTATCAAGAGTTTGTCAACACTACAGAAAAAATTCACTTTGGTTTTGGAATCGGATTGCCTGGTAGGGTTTTGGAAAAAAGGCAAGCTGTAATTATAGAGGATATTAGTAGCAGTCAGAATTTTCCTCGCGCTGCAGTGGCAGCTAACATTGGTATTAATGCGGGCTTTGCCTTTCCTGTAGTTGTTCATGGAGAGGTAGTAGCTATTCTTGAATTCTTTGCTCATCACATGGAGGAATTAGGGGAAGATGTTCTCACCTTTGCTGAGGAAGTTGGTGAGCAGCTGGCACTGCTCATGGAGCGCAAACAGGGAGAAGAAGCTTTGCGAGTTGAGCAGGAGAAGGCACAGCTATACCTTAATATCGCAGGTAGTGTTATTGTCGTTATTGATGAGAATGAGAATATAAACTTATTAAATAAGGCTGGTTTTAAACTATTAGGCTACTCAGAAGATGAACTAATAGGAAAAAACTGGTTTGCAAATATTATTCCTGAGCGAGATCGAGAGGTTACAAAAGCTGCCTTTCGACAGATGATGAATGAAGAAATGGAATTTTTAGAGTTCTATGAGAATTTAATACGTTTGAAAGATGGTACAGAAAAATTGATAGCCTGGCATAATGTGCTAATTTGTGACAAAAAAGGAAAACCTATCGGCATTCTTGCCTCAGGGGAAGATATAACAGAGCATCGTAAGGTTGATAAAGAGCTACGTAAACTTTCCCAAGCTGTAGAGCAAAGTCCCGTATCTGTAGTGATTACCGATCGACGAGGGAGAATACAATATGTAAACTCTAGATTTTGTGAAAAAACCCACTATCAAGCAGAGGAGGTTTTAGGTAAAAACCCTAGGATATTAAAATCAGGAAGTTTACCTCGTTCGTTTTATCAAGAACTCTGGCAGACCATTCTGTCTGGCAAGATTTGGCGAGGTGATTTTCTTAATAAAACGAAGGACGGCAATCAATATTGGGAACGTGCTTCGATTTCCTCTATTATGGATGATTCTGGTGAAATCACTCATTTTATTGCAATCAAAGAAGATATTACGGAACAGAAAAAACTGGAAGAAGAATTGCTGCAGGCTAAGGTGGAAGCCGAAAATAGTAACAAGGCACGAGGTGATTTTCTAGCGAATATGAGTCACGAAATTCGTACTCCTATGAATGCTATTATTGGGCTGACTCATTTAGCACTACAAACGGATTTAATGCCAAAACAAAAGGATTATTTACAAAAAATTTCTCTTTCGGCCCAGTCATTGATGGGAATAATCAACGATATTCTTGATTATTCTAAATTTGCTGCTGGAAAGTTAACGATGGAAAATATACAATTTAATTTGTGGGAAGTAATGGAAGACGTTATTACCATACTGCATTCGAAAGCAGAAGAAAAAGGTTTGGAAATCGTTCTAAATGTAGCCAAGGCTGTACCTATGCGTCTAATGGGCGATCCCCATCGTTTGAAGCAGATTTTACTTAATTTATTAAGTAATGCATTGAAGTTCACAGATATTGGTGAAGTCGTGATTCGTATAAAAATGACAACTCCCAAAGTTAATGTTGTTCAATTGGAATTTTCGGTAAAAGATACTGGTATCGGTATGACAGAACAGGAAAAAGGTCGACTATTTAATGCCTTTACACAAGCGGATGGTTCAACAACTCGCAAGTATGGAGGTACTGGTTTAGGCTTGGTGATTAGTAAACAATTAGTAGAAATGATGGGAGGGGCTATCCATGTGAAAAGCTACCCTGAAAAGGGGAGTGAATTTGTTTTCACAGCCAATTTTGGTTCCTATGATGAGGACGATGAACAATATTTTTCTAAGCATAATATTCAAAATTTAAAGGTACTAGTCATTGATGATAATGAAAGTTCTCGCTTGGCTTTTAAAGAAATATTAGAAAACTTTGGTTTTCGAGTTTCTTTAGCGAAGACAGGAGAAGATGGCATTGCTCAGTTGGCCTTTGCTCAAGATAAGGAACCCTTTGATTTTATTGTATTGGATTTTATAATGCCGGGTATGGATGGACTTGAGACCGCCCAGCGTATACGGAAGATTTGTTCTGAAGTGATTATTCCCATCATTATGGTAACTTCTCAACATGGAGATGACATTAGAGAGGCGGCAGAAGAATGTAAGATACATAAGGTTTTAACCAAACCGATTACTCCTTCTACATTATTTCATGTTATTATGGAATTATTTGACGGTGAAGAATCTTTGCTTGACCATTCACTGCTAGATGTAAAGTTACCGAAGGAAGAATGGGGAAAATTACGAAACGCTAGAATATTGCTAGTTGAAGATAATGAGATCAATTTGCAGGTAGCTAGAGAGCTAATGGAAGCAAAAGATATGATCGTAACCGTGGCTAAAAATGGTCGAGAGGCTCTTCAATACGTAAAAGAGCAAGAGTTTGATGGAGTCTTAATGGATATTCAAATGGCGGAAATGGATGGCCTAGAGGCTACCTTACAAATTCGAAGTAACGAGCGTTTTGCTAAATTACCTATTATTGCCATGACTGCTGATGTTGTTGTGGAAAGAATCGAATCATATCTTGCAGCGGGTATGAATGATTGCATCTTCAAGCCTATTAATATTGAACAAATGTTTAATACTCTCTGTAAATGGGTGCAACCTCTATCTGTTTTGCCAGAAGGCGTACAGAAGAAAAAAGTCCACATTGTAAAACCTCATGGCTTGGAAATCGAAGGCATTGCTATTGAAGAGGGGCTTTTGCGGGTAGGGGGGAATATAGACCTTTACCAACAAATTCTGTTTCAGTATTTGGAAAGTAATGAAGACACCATTTCTCTATGGCAGACTGCTTTGCAAGATGAAGATTATTCTTTCCTTAAGAAAAGTGTACATGCTCTTAAAGGTGTTGCCGGCAATATTGGAGGGAATGAAGTATATTTAGCATGTCAATCGGTAGAAAGTAGTCTAAAAGGAGAAAATTCTGAAGAAATAGCATTTCAAATGAACTTCTTATCTGAAAAATTATTAGTTTCCTTAGAAGCTATTAAAAATTTTAGAAATTCTATCGATCAAGAATATATTTCTTTTGTAGAGAATACTACTTATACTATTGATGAATATGACCAATATCACACACTGTTAGAGAAGCTGCAGGTTTATCTTGCCAATTATGATACGGAAGCAACAGGAGCTTTTTACAAACTAAAGGCTTTACCGATAACTAACAGTTATCAGCTTGAATTTAAAAAGATTCAGGCTCTGATGAAGAATTATGATTTTGAAGGAGCTTTAGAACAATTAGCAAAGGTTGCTAAGGAGATAAAACACAGTTAGAGGTGATGAACTTGAAGCCAGAAGAAAAACAAGTTATTTTAATTGTTGACGATGTACCAGCAAATATTGATGTTCTAAGTGAGATATTGCGTCCGACCTATCAAGTAAAGGTAGTAACCAGCGGAATCATGGCCTTGAAAATAGCCATGAAATCTGATCCGCCAGACTTAATATTGTTAGATGTTATGATGCCAGGTATGGATGGTTATGAAGTTTGCCGCCGACTAAAGGCCAATGCTGCCACTCGAAACATCCCCGTTATCTTTGTCACCGCGATGGATGAAGTAACCGATGAAGAAAAGGGATTTCAACTTGGAGCGGTCGATTATATTACGAAACCTGTCAGCCCATCAATTGTGCAGGCACGGGTGAAAACCCATTTAGCACTTTTTGATCAAAATCGAGTATTAGAGAAAAAAGTAATAGCAAGAACATCAGAAATCAAAGATACGCGTCTGCAAATTATTAATTGCCTTGGTACTGCAGCGGAATATCGGGATGAAGAAACAGGGACCCATATTTTTAGAATGAGCCAATATAGTCGATTGATAGCATTAGCGGCAGGTTTTAGTCAGGAAGAAGCCGATCTTCTATTACAGGCAGCGCCAATGCATGATGTTGGTAAAATCGGCATTCCTGATCGAATATTACTTAAACCTGGAAAGTTAGATCAGGATGAATGGAAGATTATGAAAACTCATACGGCCATCGGTGCAAAAATTATTGGTGAACACTCTTCAAAATTATTGATGCTCGCGCAAGCAATTGCCCTTAGCCATCATGAAAAGTGGGATGGGACAGGATATCCTCGTGGTTTAGTTGGAGAAGAAATACCTATTGCTGGCCGTATTGTAATGCTAGCCGATGTCTTTGATGCTTTAACCAGTGAACGTCCCTATAAGAAGGCATGGTCTGATGAAGCAGCCATTGAAGAAATCACTCAGGGGAGCGGTACCTATTTTGACCCACAATTAGTACTTGCCTTTCAGAAAGCACTGCCGCAAATCTTAGAAATAAAGAATGGTAATAGTTTTAATAAAATATAAAAGTTAAACTTGGAGGCGAGCTATGGATACAACAAGAGAAAAAGCATGGAAGGTACTTAGAGAGCATGTGAAGGAAGCACCACTTTTAAATCATTGTCAGGCAGTCGAAATTGCGATGCGTGCTTATGCTGAAAAATTTGGTGAGGATGCGGCCTATTGGGGGGCTATAGGACTATTGCATGATGTTGATTTTGAAAAATATCCTGCGGATCATACGAATTATACAGAAACTTTACTAAAACCTCATGGGTATACGGAACAGTTTATCGTGGATATTCAATCTCATGCTAGAGATTGGGAAGGAGAGAGAAGCCTTCTGCAGAAAACATTGCTTGCTGTAGATGAGTTAACAGGGTTTATTATTGCGTGTGCTTTAGTGCGTCCTGATAAGAGTCTTGCCAATGTACAGACCAAATCGGTAATGAAAAAAATGAAAGACAAGGCATTTGCCAGAGCTGTGAATCGGGATACGATCATCGAAAGTGCAGTAATGCTTGGTGTTGATTTGCAAGAACATATTGGCTTTGTGACAGAAGCATTAGCCAAAGAATATTCACAAGAATAATAGTAAGGAGAGAGTTAACATTATGAAAGTTTGTTTGCATTTAGCCAATGGTTTTGAGGAAATAGAAGCCATGAGCGTTGTTGATATTCTGCGCCGGGCAGATATTGAGGTAGAAATGGTTTCAATTATGGGGATAAGAGAAGTAATGGGGGCTCACCAAATTCAAGTTATGGCAGATAGTCTATTTGAAAATGTTGATTACAAAGATGTTGATATGATGATTTTGCCAGGCGGCGGACTAGGGACTAAAAATTTAGGGGAACATATTGGACTAAAGGAACAAATTATGAAGCAGGCTCAAGCAGGAAAATGGATCGCGGCTATTTGTGCAGCGCCCATGGTTTTAGGTAAACTGGATCTGTTACAAGGGAAAAAGGCAACTTGTTATCCAGGTTGTGAAGCAGAGCTTAGGGGAGCAGAGTTAACAAAGGATAGAGTTGTTCTTGATGGGAACATTATTACTTCTCGTGGTCCAGGAACTACTTTTGATTTTTCTCTGAAAATTGTAGAAGTCTTAAAAGGAAAGGAAATAGTAGCTACCTTGAAAGAACAAATGGTGATTGCTTAGCTATAGGTCAAGATCCTATTTTTATAAAAAACTAGCAAAAGATTTGCTGGTTTTTTTACTGTATTATAAGTTTCTTTAACCCTAGCTGTAGAATCTTTATATTTAAACCTTAGACCGATAGTAATAGGGGAGGGATATTGTTCTTTATGTAGAATGTTCAAAATTAACTGTATTGTATGAACGCATTGTTAGAGGATAATCTTTAGGAGGATTCTCATATGGGAAATATACCAATAGTAAAAATAGAAGAAGGGCGTAAGGAGCAACACCCTAACTGTTCTAGTGAATTATTGTTGGCACAAATGGTATTAGAACACTCACCAATCGTTGTTATGCGATTTTCTTATGATGGCAGTATTGTCTTTGTTAATACAATGGGGTGTAAGGCTTTTGAACTTAATAAAGAAGACATTATTGGCAGGAAATTTTGGGATTTGAATAAAGAAATATCGGAAGAACGGTGGTATGAATACTGGGATAACATAAAACTAGAGAAGTGTAGTACACATAAACTGATCCTTAGCGTTGCTGCAACGCAAGAATGCTATTATGAACTGTCTGCTAGTTATATAGAATTTGAAGGACATGAGTACCTAATTGGCTATGGACGGGATATTACAAAAGAAAAGAAGATTGGAACCATTGTAAAAAAACAGCAAGAAAGTATGGAAATAGTACTAGATAGTATGCCTGGCATTGCTTTCTTTAAGGATAATCAATTCCGTTATGTCATGTGCAATCGTGCTTTCTGTGAGGCAGCGGGATATACTTACGAGGAATTAAAAGGGAAGACAGATTTTGAACTTTTTCCTTATGAAATAGCAGATAAGTATTATAGGAATGATGTTTTGATTTTTTCCAGTTGTGGGATCCAAGAACTTGAAGAAGATAGCATTTACCAAGGTAAAGCCATACGAATGTTAACTCGTAAAGTTCCCATTCTTGATGATGACGGTAAGGCAATAGGTCTGGTGGGTTTAGGCTTTGATATAACTCAAATCAAGGAGCTTGAACGCAGTTTGGCACAAGAGTATGATATGAAGCAGGCGATGATTGCTGCTCTGTCATTAGGGGTGCATGTTTATCGTATTGATACGGGTGAATGTATGTTGGTTAACGAAGGCGCGGCTAGAATTCTAAATACTACTGTCGAAGAGTTCCGTAAGCAAAACTTATATCAGATTGATTTGTGGAAGAAAGATGGATTGTTAGAAGTTGCATTAGCAGTGATGCAAGAAGGTCTAGAAAAATCCATAGAAAAGTATGTGATTACTAGCTTTGGCCGGGAATTATGGCTAAAATGCACTTTTGTTCCTTTTAAGAGTGGTGGTGAACCCTATCTAGTGCTATTGACGGAAGATATTAGTGAACGGAAAAACATGGAAGAGGACTTGTCTTCTGCTATGGAAGCTAAATCTCAATTTTTGGCGAATATGAGCCATGAAATAAGAACACCAGTGAGCTCTATTATAGGTATGGCCCAGCTCTTAGCAGATATGCAGATGACTGAAGAACAACGTGAATGTTTAGCGATGATTTCTAGTTCTAGTGAATCCTTATTGGCAATTATTAATGATATTTTGGATTTTTCGAAAATTGAAGCAGGTAAAATGATATTAGAACAAGTTGATTTCAATCTGCAAAAGGTTTTGAAAAATATTATTGAAATTATGGGAATTAAAGCAGCCGAAAAGAAAATAATTATCAAATTAATTCTGCCGTCAAATGTTCCTGAAATGATTAAAGGAGATCCTATACGCTTGGGGCAGGTTATTATAAACTTAGTGCATAATGCTATTAAATTTACCGAATCAGGTGCTGTGATTTTGCGTATCGCAGTAAGGCATCAGCAAGAAGATCGATTACTCCTTTATTTCGAGGTTATTGATACTGGAATTGGTATTGAAAAAGAAAAACAAAAGAATTTATTTGGAACCTTTACTCAAGCCGATTCCTCTACTACGAGGCGTTTCGGTGGCAGTGGACTGGGATTAGTAATATCAAAGCGCCTTGTCGAAATGATGGGCGGTACGATTGGCATGGAAAGTGAATTTCAACATGGTTCTATATTTTGGTTTACGATGCCGACGCAAGTTGGTAATATCCAAGACATTGTGGAAGAAAAGAGTAATTTATGGGATGCTATGGGAAATAGGGAGGCTCTAAAAACCAGTAAGCCAATACTTGTAGCCGAAGATACCATAGAATTACAAAAGGTAATTACCATGCAACTAAAGAAATTAGGCATAAACCATGATATTGTTAGTGATGGGCTAGCTGCAATTGAAGTATATGGACAAAAAGAATACTCTATGATTTTGATGGATTGTCATATGCCCAATATGGATGGATATGAGGCAACTAGGATTATCAGAGAAAAAGAAGCTACTACTGGTAGACATATACCCATCATTGCATTGACGGCTGATGCTATGTCTGGGACAAAGGAAAAATGTTTACAGGCTGGTATGGATGATTATTTATCAAAACCTGTAGATATTGAGAAATTTATCATTTCTCTGAGAAAATGGTTGCAACTTGAAGACAGAAGTATGTCTTTCAAAGGTGCAGATAATATAACGAAGAAGATAATAGGCAACAGTGATAATAACACTATTAATATGAATAAAATTATGGAAATCGAAACCTTGGCAGATCACAATGTAGATTTTATGAGAGAACTTATCAGCGATTATTTAGAACATGGAAGAGTGCGTTTTCTTGAGCTGCAACAAGCTGTAGTTGATGGGAATATTGATGCAATCAAAGAACTTGCTCACCAAATGGGTACGCCAAGCTTATATCTAGGTGCAGAGCAGCTAGGTGGATTATTTAGAGTGATAGAAGAATATGCTAACAATCAAGAGGTTGATAAGATCGCTTATAGTATGAAGGAGGTTGCCGAAAAATGGGATACGGCAACACAAAAATTAAAGGAAGTTGCAGAATCCTATTCGGCACAGAAGAAGGCTCATAATATTGACATTTGACCTTGTTTTCGATATACTTAACAAGTAAATACTATCTTAAATGGCTCCGTAGCTCAGCTGGATAGAGCACTTGACTTCGAATCAATAGGTCGGGGGTTCGAATCCCTCCGGGGTCACCATTGTAATCAAGGGTTTGCAGAGATGCAGACCTTTTCTTTATGTCAACTTAGTGACAGTTATTTTTAAATAACTACAAATTAGCATTAATAAACAGCAAAAGCACAAGCTATTTTTGGAAAATAAAATCCGAATATTCCGAATAATGAATATAAAACTATTGAAATACCATGAATCATATTATATACTATAAGTAGAGAACAAGTGAGAAATGAGGTGTTGATAATGAAAAAAAGCATTATCATAATTATACTTCTTTCTATTATACTCTTTACGACGTCAGTTTTTGCAGGGGGAAGCATTGTAGTGACTAGCGAGTACCTGACGGATGATAATGGCTACAACTATGGGGCGAACTTTTTTGTCGATAGTAGTGTTGATCAACCAATTTATGTTAATGCATATATTAATTCTCAAACGAATGTAATAGGTGATGTGATAGCTGGCACGCTTTTATTACAAGCCAATGAAAAAAATGTTAGGATTGGATCATTCATACAACGTGATAAGAGTAAAGCATGGAATGTTAATGTAGGTGCAAAGTGGGAAACGGTTGATTGAAATCACTGAAATAACATTTTTAAACCGCTTGGATACAAGTCCAACGGTTTTTTTATGCTGTATTTCCTCCAGCAGGATAATGTTATCTTGCAATCGAATGATAGTACTAGAAAGAGACATATTTTTTTTGATAAGTGAAATATATATTATTTTATATAATGTTAGAGTGATATTCTAAACTCTCCTAAATAAGACATAGAAGAATGGAAATAGGGGAACAAGGGGGGCGTAGGTAAATGGGGCGGAGAAAAATTTTAAAAAAAATGACCCAAGAGGATGTTAATCAAATTGTTGAAAATCGACAAGAGGGATTGGCGATTAGTTTCAAGGATTGTGATTTAAGCGGACTTGATTTATCAGGTATAAAGCTTGAAGGTATTAATTTTGAAGATTGCAATTTGAATGGTGTTAATTTTAGTGGGACTATCATCAAGCAAGGCGAATTCAAAAATGGCCTTTTAGTTGGAGGGAATTTTGAGAAATCAGATTTAGCGGATGTTGATTTTACGGGCTGTGCAATGCAAAAAGCAAATTTGTCTCATGTTCGAATTGAAGGCGTAGGTATAAAAGGGAGCAATTTAGCAAATGCTAGTTTTAGGAATGCCAATATTGAGTTTAGTAATACAAATGTATTTAAAGATGTTAATTTAAGTGATGCTGATTTGAGTGGATCAAAAATTAGTTGGTTATACGGAGAAAATGTTAACTTTCGTAATGCAAATTTTAATGATGCCTCTATTCTTGAGAGCCAAATTAAGGATTGTAAATTTGTGAATGCCTCTTTGGAAAATGCGGAGTTATATTCGGTAGCTTTTGTCGATTGTGAAATGCAAGAATCAGTGTTAGCAAAATCAAAAATTACTAATGTTACTTTTGAAAAGAGTACTTTAAAAAAGGCAGATTTTAAACAATCGGAAATTGGCTATGGAAGTTTTGTTGATAGTAATTTAGATGGCGCTGATTTTAGAGAGGTTTCTTTAAATAGTATTAATGAATTTAGAAACGTAAGCTTAGTGGCTGCTGATTTTTCAAAAGCAATATTTAGTGATGAATCTAAGCTCTATGATGTTAGTATCGTGGATGTAAAAGGATTAGATAGTTCTCATATAGAAAGCTCTGCTATAGAGCGAGGTGATGTAGCACCAGTATTGCAACAGGATATGGATTCACTCATGAAGGAATATGAATATCATCTTAACCTTTTTATTGCAAGATATGCTGGCAGTGAAGTCAACGCTGAGGTTGATTGTAAAATAGCACAGGCAATGCTAGAGCGAGGGTATTTGAGTCAGGCGGTAGAGTCTGTGATTGCATTACATTCTTCCAATAGCGGAAAATTTAATAATCAAGTTGATGTTTATGCTATGAATGTAGTTAAAAAGGCAAAAAAGAGAATCGACATAAGTAATAAATAGAGAGCCGAGAAGCAATGGTGGCAAAGGAAGAGTGTATCCTTAATTTTTTGCGATTATAAGGATGATTTTGCTACGGCTTAAAGGGGATTTTTAGAGTTTGTAGAATAATCTTATATATCAGTCATTCTTAAAATAGAGAATTAACTATTTGACAAAAGAGTTGTATAATAAAAGAAGGTTAGTTTAAGAGGACCTTATGAAAGGAATATTTTATGGCGATAAAAGTATTGATTACAGATGATTCTACATTTGTCAGAATGCTATTAAGAAGAATTTTAATTTCCAATGGCTATGAAGTTGTTGGAGAAGCCGATAATGGGTTGGATGCAATCAATCTTTATAAAGAATTATCTCCTGATATTATGACTTTGGATATTACAATGCCGAATATGGACGGTATTTCTGTATTAAAGGAAATAATGGAAATAGATCCGGCGGCAATTATTATTATGTGTAGTGCGGATAGCAATCAGGCACAGATTATGAATGCTATGAAAGCAGGGGCAAAAGAGTTTATTGCAAAGCCTTTTGAAGCCAAAGAAGTAATTGACATACTCCATAAAGTAATGCCTCCAAGTAATTAAGGCTAAAAAGATTTTAAATTTGATAAATTGGTAAGAGGAGAACCGTCCAATAGGGCGGTTTTCCTTTGTATAAAGATATAAATCATAGAATTAAGAGAGTGCTTCCTATTTTAGATACTATTTTCAGCAATTTCCACTCTTAGTAAGGAACGCACATTCTCAATTTGATTGGCAATGCTTATGGAAGAAGAACTGGCAAAATGAAGGCCCACAGCAAAAGGAAGATGATTGAGCAAGGTAATTAATAAGGAACCAGAATCGCCACTGGAGGTCATAAGCGTATTAACAATTTGATCTTTAAAACGAGCGGTTTTACCACTGTCGTAGGAAATATCAATAGTAGCATTCGTTGCTAGGATTCTGCCCCGGGTAAAACCGGTAGTGCGTCCAGTTTTTTGTACAATCATGCCTGCTTTTACTTTGGACTTGGGGAGCCAACCATGGGTATGCCCCATCCAGTAAATACTTCTATCCAACTTGTGCAATGGGCCTTGGGCAATAGCGGCATCAACAAGATTGTTATGTAGGTAGCGAGGGAGGAAGGGCTCAAAATCAATAGGGATAAATCGACTCAAAGTGGCGATGGTATCAAAAGGAGGACAACCGCCATCAATAGGTCCCGGCTGAAGAATAAGGTCACCAGGGAAAGCTTTATTTTCTCTGGCGAGGACATGATTGTTGCTTAAGAGGTAGTATTTTTTTGGTATGCCTATACCTTTTGGCAGTAAATCATAAACACAGGTGGCGATTGTGCCAGCAGTACTATCTACGTGACCGATGCTGTAGCCTCCTTGGGCTGGACGAATACGCTCTAAGAGGGTAGAAGAATTTTGTTTGGTGAGTTGGCTACCAGCTTTAGCAATCAGTCTTCCGACAGCAATAACATCTGTATCTATACCTTGTAGGGTTGACGGTAGCCTATCTGTTTTGGAGAGGTTGTTATTAGCTGTTTTTTCAGTGACTAGAATCATTAAAGCGGGTCTATCCGTTGGTTGATTATTTTTCCATTTTAGTCCAACCCCTAGACCCACAACATTCAATCGCAGATTTTGAGGGTGCAGAAATCCTTCTACAAGTTCACTGTGGAGTTCTTGTAGGGCAGCTAAATGAGGGGTAGATAATAGTATCGTGGTCTCAGTCATAAACATACTCCCTCCTTGAGGGTATTTCTTGCTTTTATTAATGAGATGAGAATGTATAGTTCTTATATAGTATCTAAAAAATAAAGTTTGGTGATAAGAGAATAAGGTAATTTAGTTGCAGTATTTGTAATTACTATTATAATGGAATTGTTAGCAGAGAATGCTAGTGTCTTTTAGAGATATCCTAAGAGAAAGGGGTGCTTATTAATGAAGAAACAAATTTGGAAAAATAAAGAAGAATTGAAGGAAAGACTGACTAAGATGCAGTATGAAGTAACTGGGGAATATGTTGCCTTATTTGCACAGGATAAAAGGAATGTATAATGAAATATAAAAATATTGTACAGGGGATTTTTTTGAAACGTGTTAACCGTTTTATTGCACATGTTTTAATTGATACAGTTGAGCATATTGTTCATGTAAAAAACACAGGTAGATGTAAGGAATTATTTATTCCAGGGGTAATCGTTATTTTAGAACCATCACAAAATCCAGAAAGAAAAACAGCCTTTTCCTTAATTGGGGTTTACAAAGGGGAGCGTCTGATTAATATTGATTCCCAGGTTCCTAATCATGTTGTCTTTGAAGGATTGCAGGCGGATTGCATTCTGGAAATAAAAGAAGCTGATAAAATACGAAAAGAAGTTACCTATGGAAATTCAAGATTTGATATTTATTTTGAAACTCCTGAGCAAAAGAATTTTATTGAAGTAAAAGGTGTAACCTTAGAAGAAGAGGGCCTGGTTATGTTTCCTGATGCTCCCACTCTTCGGGGAACAAAGCATGTTTATGAAATGATTAACGCTGTTGAGGCTGGATATGGAGGCTATATTTTTTTCCTGATACAAATGAAAGATGTAACGTGTTTTAAACCTAATAGAAAAACAGATGGCACCTTTGCAGAAGCATTGACAATTGCTGCTGGAAAAGGCGTGACACTACTCGCCTATGATGCTATTGTTTATGAGGATGAAATTATTTTGGGAGATAGAGTACCTATTATACTTTGAGAAAAAAATGAAATGAGTGAGAAATATGTATTTTGATACTGCTGAGGGACCTGTATTTCGTCCGCCTAGTGAAGCGAATAGTTTTATTTTGCGTGTGACCATGGGGTGCTCTCATAATCGTTGTACTTATTGCAATATGTATAGAAGTGTAGAATTCCGTGTACGAACTATGATGGAGATCATGGCCCAGGTTAGGGCTGCTAAGCCTTACCAAGAATATATTCGCCGAATATTTCTGGCAGATGGCAATGCATTAGTCTTAGCAACGGATCAACTCCTAGAGATTCTTGCTATGCTTAAGGCGACCTTTCCAAAACTACGGAGAGTATCTTGTTATGCTGGTCCTAAAGATATTTTGCGTAAATCCCCCCAAGAGCTAAAACGTCTATATGAAGCTGGTCTTACTTTGGTATATTATGGAATGGAATCAGGTAATGATGAGGTTCTTAGTCATGTTTCTAAAGGCGTCAATGCCAAGGAATCTATTGAGGCTGGGCAGCGTGTAGTTGCCTCGGGTATGAAATTATCTATGATGATTATTATTGGAATTGGGGGGCGGAAAGGTTCTAAACAACATGCTTATGATAGTGCTCAGGCTATTAATGCCATTCGCCCGAATATGCTTAGTGCCCTGACCCTTATGATGTATCGGGGCAGTGAACTGCGGGAGGAATACGAGCGTGGAGAGTTTGAGATATTGTCACCAGGAGAAAGCATGGGGGAATTATATGAACTGCTTAGTGAAATAAAATTACCTCAAGAAACACATTGTTTGTTTCGTAGTAATCATATTTCCAATCATATTGCTTTGTCAGGGACACTGCCAAAGGATAAAGAAGAGTTGCTCCGTGCGGCTCAAAAAGGCATGACAGAACTTTCAGCTTTAACGGAGTGGGATGTTTATAATAATGTAGAAAGATAAGTGGTGAACAAGTCAGAATAATCAATATTTTCTTGTGATGTTATTGTAAACTATACTATAATATAAGTAAGTAAAGTTTCAAGGAAATGGTATTATATAAAAAAATAACTAGTAAGAGTGTTTACAAGTAAAAAAAGATGGGATACAATTTAGTCGAACCCCTCCCTGGGGGGTAGAAGGGGCGGAAGACTTTATTGTAGATGAAAGAGGTATTGAGATTCTAAGGAGGAATTGGAAACATGAAAAAGTGGGTAACTTTTTTCGGAAGTCTTATTATAATCCCTTTGCTATTTTCTACGGGTTGCAGTAATAAAGTAAAACCGGGCTTGTCAGATGTAAACCGCACGGCTATTGATAATGTTACGATTGCTGAAGTTAAGCCAACGACAGTTGATGAATACAATGAGACGGCAGGAACCATCAAAGCCAAGAATATGAGCCTCATTGCTAGTAAGGTAATGGGGACAATTACGAGTATTTCGGTTAAAGAAGGGGACCGAGTCAGCGCTGGGCAAACTCTTCTCACTATTGACGATCGTGACGCAGTGCCCCGCATGATGGCAGCTGAGGCTGGATATCAGGAAGCCTTAAAAGCACTTCAAATGGCAGAAGAAGTCAAGTTGCTGACGAATACCACTCATGAACGATATCGACAGCTTTACAATGAGAATGCTATTTCCCAACTGCAAATGGACCAAGTAGCAAGTCAAGGAAAAGTAGCAATGCTTGATTTTGAGCGTGTACAAGCAGCTGTAAAGAGGGCTCATGCCAGCTGGGTGGAAGCTCAAGCATATTATGGTTTTACCCGAGTATTAGCACCTACGGATGGTGTAATTACCGCAAAAAAAGCGGATAATGGCAGTATGGCCGTACCTGGAACACCTTTATTGGTACTTGAGGATGATTCCTCTTATGTGCTGGAGGCAGATGTTGATGAAAGTATGACAGGGAAGATATCCCTTGGAATGATGGCTGACATCATGATCGATTCTTTAGGAAAATCCATACAGGGAACTGTGATTGAGCTGGCACCGACGGTCGATCCAGCAGCAAGAAAAATACATATAAAAATTCAAATTACCAGTGAAGGTTTAAAATCGGGATTGTATGCTCGAGTTAAACTCAGTACTAATAAAAAGGAAACGGTATTGTTGCCGAAAAAAGCTATTGTGGAAAAGGGGCAGCTTACTGGAGTTTATGCAGTCGATAATCAGGGTTTGGTTTTGTACCGAATTGTGCGTTTAGGTAAAGCTTATAATGATCAGATTGAAATTCTATCTGGAATCAATAGTGGTGATAAAGTCATTATCGAAGGTGTCGAAAAAGCAGTGGATGGTGGTGTAGTAAAAGAGGTGATGGGTAATGGATAGGATCGGAATCGCTGGTAAAATTGCAAAAGCTTTTATTACATCGAAGTTAACACCCATCTTTATTATTGTATCCATTCTGCTTGGTTTATTTGCTCTGACGGTTACCCCACGGGAGGAAGAACCTCAGATCAATGTTCCCATGGTTGATGTTATGGTATCCTATCCAGGAGCAACGGTCCAAGAAGTAGAAGAACGGGTTACTAGGCCCATGGAGAAATTCCTATGGGAAATTAAAGGTGTAGAGTATGTATACTCTACTGTTACGCCAGGGGCTAATTTAACCATTGTTAGGTTTAAAGTAGGAGAAAATACAGAAGACAGCCTTGTAAAACTTTATAATAAGCTAATGTCTAATTATGATAAGATTCCTCAAGGAGTATCTCAGCCTCTCGTTAAAGCAAAGTCCATTGATGATGTTCCTATTTTAACCCTTACGTTATGGAGTAATAGTGACCAGTATACAGGATATGAGCTAAGGCGTATTGGTACGGAGCTTAGTGATGAAATTAAAAAGGATGACAAGGTTTCAGAGTTTTCAGTGATTGGCGGACAAAGGCGGCAAGTGGGAATTGTTCTCGATCCCCTGCGATTAAAAGCATATCAAATTACGCCAGTACAAATTTTGGGGGTATTGGAAAAAGCTAATTTTGTACTGCCGGCTGGACGCTTATCAAATATGAACCAAGAATATGTTGTGAATACAGGTGGTTTTTTAGAAAATAGCAAAGATGTGGAAAATGTTGTAGTCAGTGTTGCGAATGGAAAACCAATATACCTAAAAGATGTAGCTAAGATTACAGATGGCCCCGCTGAAGCAAAGGATTATACTTTTATTGGTTTTGGTCCTGCAGCAAAGCAAAAAGGAATCAGCATGAGTCCTATTGGTGATCGAGAATGTGTGACTCTTGCTATCTCCAAGAAAAGTGGAGAAAATGCTACCGTTGTTGCTGAGGAAACACTGCAAAAAATTGAAGCTCTGCGAGGAAGTCTCATTCCCTCTGAAGTCAATGTAACGGTGACTAGGAATTATGGAGAAACTGCCAAAGAAAAGTCAAATGAACTATTAGAACATATGCTGATTGCAACCATTTCTGTAGTTATCCTTATTGCTTTGGCTCTAGGATGGCGAGAATCTATTATTGTTGCGGTTGCTATTCCAGTAACCTTATCACTGACCTTACTCATTAGCTATTTATACGGCTATACGCTAAATCGGGTAACGTTATTTGCGCTGATTTTTTCCATTGGGATTCTTGTTGACGATGCTATTGTTGTCGTAGAGAATATCCATCGTCATTTCATGAAGGATACGGGCGATGAAAATATTGCTATTCGGGCAGTTGATGAAGTGGGCAATCCAACGATTTTAGCAACAATTACGGTTATCGCTGCTCTGTTACCCATGGCTTTTGTTTCGGGTTTGATGGGACCTTATATGGAACCAATTCCCGTAGGGGCTTCGGCAGCTATGCTTTTTTCCTTATTAGTAGCTTTTATTGTGAGTCCTTGGCTGAGTTACAAGGTGCTAAAAAATGTGAAACATGAGCCTGATCAGCAACAAGAAAATAAAATAGGAAAAATTTATGAACAATTTCTTCGCCCCTTGTTAGAAAATCGTAAAAAACGCTTACTAGCTTTAAGTGGGGTAGGGATATTATTACTACTCTCCATTGTTTTAGTGCCTTTGAAGGCTGTAACGGTTAAAATGTTACCCTTTGATAATAAAAGTGAATTACAGGTAATGATTGATATGCCTCAAGGGGTAACTCTTGAACAAACGGCTAATGTAGCTCGTGAAATGGGCAATTATTTGAAGACCGTTCCTGAAGTTACAGATTTTGAGACTTATATTGGAACGTCCTCGCCTTATAATTTCAATGGCTTAGTACGCCATTACTTCTTGCGCTCGGGTAGCCATGTTGCTGATATCCAAGTCAATTTTGTAGGAAAAGGTGAAAGGGAAGAACAAAGTCACGATATTGCGAAAAGAATAAGACCCGCCCTCAAAGAAATTGGCGACAAGTATGGCGTAAAAACCAAAATTGCAGAAATTCCGCCAGGCCCCCCTGTACTGAGTACCTTGGTTGCAGAAGTCTATGGTCCTGATACAAAGCGGCAGATCGAAATTGCTAATGATATCAAGAAGATCTTTGCGGAAACAAACGGGGTCGTAGACGTTGATTGGTATGTGGAGGCGGACAAACCTAAGATAACATTAGTTGTCGACAAGGAAAAGGCCATGCTAAACGGTATTAGTACAGATGTGATTGCTAGGACGGAGCAGATTGCACTACAAGGGATGTCTGCTGGCTTAGTTCATTTCAAAACAGAAAAAGAACCTGTAGAGTTATTTTTGCAAATGCCCCTTAATAACCGAGGAAGTAGTCAAGGTTTACAGCAAATTGGTGTTCAATCGGTGAGTAACCAGCTTATTTCTCTTTCTGAACTGGTGAAAACCCAGGAAGGAATTGAGGATAAGACCATATACCACAAGAATTTAAAACGAGTTACCTATGTAATTGGTGATGTGGCTGGGATTATTGAAAGCCCAGTGTATGCTGTCTTGCAAATGCAGGAAAAGGTTTCCAATCTAAATTTGTCAGAGGGTTATGAATTAGAGCAATATTCGGCTACCAGCCCTTGGCTCGAAGATAAGTATGCTATGAAATGGGATGGAGAATGGCATATTACCTATGAAGTCTTTCGGGATATGGGGATTGCCTTTGCAGCAGTGCTACTATTGATTTATATACTAGTGGTTGCTTGGTATCGCAGTTTTGTTACACCACTTATTATTATGGCACCCATTCCCCTTACTCTAATTGGTATTTTACCTGGTCATTGGTTGTTTGGTGCCTTCTTTACCGCCACCTCGATGATTGGTTTTATTGCACTTTCTGGGATCATTGTTCGAAATTCCATATTGCTTGTAGATTTTGTACAACTAGAAATGGAACAAAGAGGTAATTTGAAAGAGGCTCTGCTCGAAGCTGGGGCGGTACGCTTTATGCCCATTGTATTAACAGCAGCAGCCGTAGTGGTTGGTTCCTTTGTTATGATCCTTGATCCAATTTTTCAGGGATTAGCCATTGCCATGATGTTTGGTGCTGTCATTGCAACTGGATTAACATTAGTTGCAGTTCCTTTACTTTATTATGAAATCTATAACAATACCAAAAGTACGAAAGAGTATCAGGATACAGAAAGAATGGAGGGATAAACCATGTATATTGCTGATAAAAATAGCTGGTATATGGAACGAATTATCTTTCTAATTGCGGGGGTTGCTATATTATTTAGTCTAACTCTGGCTTGGTATAGTAGTCCTTACTGGCTAATTATGACAGGTTTAGTGGGAGTAAATTTAATTGTATTTTCCCTTACAGGCTTTTGTCCTATGGCCAATTTACTATATGCAGTGGGGGTTAGAGAAAAGGGCAGTAGTGGATGTAGACGCTAAGTGTAATGTAGGATAGTGAGTACAGAAAAGCAGAAGTTTCCTTCGAGGAGAACTTCTGCTTTCTTCATAGAGGATTGTTTTAGGACTATGCAAAGACTAAGTCCCATATGTTACAATGTAGAGGATGATCATTGAACATACAATTCGTTTTTCAATAAATAGCTAAGTCATAAAAATAGGAGGTTATTATGTTTGCAGAAATACCAAATGCTATAGAAAGGGCTATTCCTTTGGCTATATTTATTTCTTGTAATATAGTAGGTATTTTAATCAGTAAGATGGTTTTTGCAAAACTAAATGGAATGCTTGGGAAAATAACGGAAACCTATCAGGAAATTACGGCAAAAGCTTTTAGGGGTATGCCAACGATCTTAGGGATTATTATTGGTAGTTATGGCGCCATTCATATTATTGATTTGAGCACCTATTGGTTACATTTGTTAGATGGAATTTTTATTGTCATTAGTATGTTTTCAGCTACTGTAATTGCAGCTCGCACTGTCTCTGGTATTGTGAAAACTCATGTATGGAAGACGGAAGGGATCTTGCCATCGGCATCTATTTTGGCAAATTTAGCAGAGGTATCTGTCTATATTATTGGTTTATTGATTTTACTGCAAACCTTAGGAGTATCCATTGCGCCGATCCTAACCGCTTTAGGGGTAGGTGGTTTGGCAGTGGCCTTGGCTCTGCAAGATACCTTATCTAATTTATTTTCCGGATTGCATATTTTATTATCTCGGCAAATTAAAGTGGGTGATTATATAAAACTTAGTACGGGTGAAGAAGGCAATGTTGCGGATATTTCCTGGCGCAATACAACGATAAAGGTAATGAGTAATAATATGGTCATTGTTCCAAATCAAAAAATTGCTTCTTCGATTCTTACTAACTATTATATGCCAGATCGAGAATTGTCAGTGGTCGTTGGGGCGAGTGTTAGCTATGATAGTGATTTAGAGCAGGTTGAAAAAATTACGGTGGAGGTTGCCAAGGAAGTAATGAGCCGGGTTGAGGCTGGTATTACAAACTTTGAACCAGTGGTACGATTTCATACCTTTGGTGATTCTAGTATAAACTTTAATGTAGTTCTTAGAGTAGGAGAATTCGCCGATCAATACAAACTTAAACATGAATTTATTAAGCAGCTTCATGTGCGATATCGTGAAGAGGGAATTGAGATTCCTTTTCCTATTCGTACCGTTTATACAAAGGCTTTATAATTAATTTGAGTATATTTGGGGAGGTTCCTATGAAATTGATAGATTGGACCGAATATGTTTCAAATCCTAAGGAACATACAGTCAATGGCACTATGAAAATTATTGAAAAATTTCCCATGCCTCAATTTCAGCGACAACGCAGAATATGGATTTACCTGCCACCTAATTATCATGATGCAGATTTAACTTTTCCTGTTATATATATGCATGACGGACAAAATCTATTTGATCGGTTAACTTCCTATTCAGGAGAATGGTGTGTTGATGAAAGTATGAATCGTCTTTGTACTGAAAAAAGGACGCGTGGAGCTATTGTTGTCGGAATTGACAATGGTGGTGAAGTGCGATTTGATGAATATATTCCTAGTTATAGTGGCGATAAGTATTTAGATTTCATGGTAAACAATTTAAAACCCTATATTGATAGAGCCTTTCGTACTAAGCCAAGTCGAGCTCATACTGGTACGGCAGGCAGTTCTTTAGGGGGGCTTATTTCCTTGTATATGGGGCTAAAACGTCCTGATATATTTTCAAAGATTGGTGCTTTTTCACCAGCTATGTCCTTTGCCGATGATGGTTTTCAGAATTGGGTAAAAGAATACGATATGAAAATATATCTTGATGTAGGAACGAATGAAAGTCTTCCTTATGATAGCTCGCGAAAGTATGCGGATTTGGTATGGAATACTTATTATCAGCTCCTTACCAATGGTTTTGGAAATGATGAAGTAAAGTTAGTTGTCGAAAAAGATGCTGGTCATAATGAAGAAGCCTGGGCGCGGCGCTTTCCTGAGGCTTTCTTATGGCTATTTTCCTAATAAAGGTACAAATTTAAAAGCATGAGGCCCTCCAAGTGGGGACCTCATGCTTTTTAACAACGCTGATATCCAAGTTTTTCTAGAAAATAAGGCATTTGCAAACGCCACCAAGGCCAATCGTGGGCTACATCGGTGCCCCAAATATCAACCCAGGCAGGAATATGTTTGGCTGCTAGGATGTTTTTTAATGCATAAGTATCCATTAAGGTTTCTTTCTCCCAAGGTCCTTGTCCGGAACAGATCACAATCTTGCTTTGACGTAATTGCTCCAAAAACCAGGGATCATTTAGGTGAGGCAAATAATGGAGAGGGCTGTTAAAATAAATTATATCATCCATATAATTGCCAGTGCTAAAGTTAAGGTTATAGACACCGCTTAATGCAATAGCAGTATCAAAAACATCAGGATGTTTTAAAAGAAAATTTATGGAATGGTAAGCGCCAATACTGCAACCTGTTGCCATAAACTTGTGATGGGAGCTGCGACTTCGAATATAAGGGGTTAATTCTGTAAATAGATAGTCTTCATACCGAATATGGAGGACTCCGCGTTCAGATGGATGTATATTGTAATTCAACCATGTATGGGTAGTATCAATGCTATCAATTGCATAGAGCTGGATAGAACCTGCATTCAAAAAGGGACGACAAGCTTCGACCATTTGATAATGTTCATACTCGATAAAGGTGCCGCCCGAGGATGGAAAGATAATGACAGGCTTGCCCGCATGTCCATAAATTTTCATCTCCATATCTTTACCAAGGCTTGGACTCCAATGCTTATAATATTCAATATTCATTGTCATCACCTGCTTATCATTATTCTATAGTGAAATTATAACATAAAATCAAAAAATATGCAGGAGAAATGAAATAAATGACAAATATATATAGATATAAATAGTATATTTGTAGCGCTCCTGCATACAACGTTGTCACTATAATATAAATTAACCATTATTTTTTATAAGTGGAGCAAAAAGTAAAGATGAAAAGGGGATATCATATGAATATTGTTTTATTATCACCGCATTTCCCTAGTAATTATCAAAACTTTTGTGTGAACTTACACAAGCTAGGTGCTAATGTATTAGGTATTGCTGATGAAAATTATGAAAATCTTCATCAGGATCTTAAGGCTGCTTTAACAGACTATTATAAGGTTACTGATATGCATGATTACGACCAATTAGTACGTGCCATGGGCTATTTTACCCATAAATATGGGAAAATTGATCGTTTTGAATCTCACACCGAGTATTGGTTGGAAACGGATGCAAGCATTCGTACTGATTTTAATATTTCAGGTATAAAAAATGATGCCATTAAACAAGTAAAATTAAAATCATTAATGAAGAAGAAATTTGCCAAAGCGGGATTAAATGTTGCTCCAGGGAAAATTGTTCGTACGTTAAAAGAGGCAGAAACCTTTATAAAAAAGGCTGGCTATCCAGTAGTAATTAAGCCGGATAATGGAGTTGGTGCGATTGGTACTCACAAAATAAGCAATCCGGATGAACTGGAAGCGTTATTTATCAATAATCCTCTTCCTGAATATTTTATTGAAGGTTTTATTGAGGGTAAAATCTATACCTTTGATGGACTTACTGATAGTGAAGGCAAGCTAGTCTTTTATACATCCCATACTTATAGAGATGGGGTTATGGAAACAGTAAATCAAGACCTTGATACCTACTATTACTCCTTGAAAGAAATTCCTGAAGCCTTAGAAAAAGCTGGGCTTGATGCGTTAAAAGCTTTTGATATTAAGGAACGTTTTTTTCACTTTGAATTTTTTATAACTCCAGAGAATAAGGTTGTAGCCTTAGAACTCAATGTACGTCCACCAGGTGGTTTTACGATGGATATGTTCAACTATGCCAATGACATTGATCTCTATTCTGAATGGGGAAATATCCTCATGAATGGTACAACCACTATTGATTATAGCCGCAAATACCATTGTATTTACATTGGACGAAAATCAAATAAGAATTATGTTCATTCTCATGAAGAGATTATGGATAAATACGGAGAAATGATTGTAAAGAATGAAGCAGTCAGTGGGATCTTCAGTGCAGCAATTGGTAACTATGGTTATGTAGCACGTTCTGAAGAGTTAAGAGAGATTCTAGACCTTGCCGAATATATTCATGAAAAAATATAAGGTAATCTAACGAGAGGCAATTTTACGTGTTTAGGCGCTATGAGAAAGAGTAAGGGGCTGTGGTATAACTTAGCGATAAGTATACCACAGCCCCTTTATATGTTTTTATCCTGTGTAAATAACTTGGTATACCATTACTAGTGGATGGCGCGTTTTTTGAGACGTCCGCCCATAACTTCATGTACTTCACTAATGGTGACAAAGGCGCTTTCATCAACTTCGTCAATAATAACCTTTAGTTTTGCTACTTCTAAACGGGTAACGACCAAATATAAAACACTGCGTTTTTCGCCGCTATATCCACCTTTACCATTTAAAAAGGTAATGCCGCGACCAAGACGGGCCATTACTTTTTCCGCAATAATTTCAGATTTCTCAGAGATAATGATGACCGCTTTCGTTTCTTCCAAGCCTTCAATGGTGATATCGATCATTTTAAAAGCAATAAAATAAGCAATCAGTGAATACATGGCCTTATTCCAACCAAAAATCAAACCTGCACTGGTTAAGATGAAAATGTTAAAGAACATTACAATTTCACCTACGGAAAAGCCCGTTCGTTTATCTAAGATTATGGCGATAATTTCTGTGCCGTCCAAGGAACCGCCATAACGAATAATCAGTCCTACTCCGATACCTAATATAATTCCGCCAAAGACGGATGCAAGTAGCAAATCTTCTGTCAAGCCTGGAATGGGGTGTAGGATGGTTACCCATACAGACAGGGAAGAAATAGAAAATAAGGTGGAAAGTACGAAGGTTTTTCCAATGTGATTATAACCAAGGATTAGAAAAGGAATATTAAGCAGGAAAATAAAAATCCCTAAGGGATAATGGGTGAGATAACTAAGCATGATGGAAATTCCGACTACTCCACCATCAATAATATTGTTAGGGATCAAGAAGAATTCAAGGCCGCTAGCCGCAAGGATAGAGCCAATAAATAAAAATAAGTATTTAATAAAATAATTAAACTGTGGTTTTCGTTTCGTCATTTTGCCTCCTATATGTTAATTTTGTACCATTATTATAACATTAGTCAGGATTTTTTACAAAAACCCCTTGCTTTTCTCAAAAAAGAACATAGTGGGAGGGAAAGTAGGTACTCTGTTGAAATAGTAATTATAATTGAATCACAATGAGGTGTAGGATGGGACATATTGTTAACAGTGAACGTGAATATCGCTTGTTGCAGCAACGGTTGGATCATAATGTGACGGGAGCACCTTATTCACCAGTATTTATTGAAATCCTAAAATTGCTTTTTTCAGCAGAAGAAGCTGAGATTGCTCGGCAAATTCCCTTGCGCCCAACTTCCATAGCTCTTCTTTCTCGAAAAATCGGTATGCCAGTGGAGGTTTTACAAGAAAAAATACAAAGAATGGCAGAAAAAGGGTTAGTCTTTGATTTAGAGTATAACCATGACTGTTATGTTGTATTAGCCCCAGTTGTCATTGGCTTTTTTGAATTTGTGTATATGCGTACTCGCCAGGAACTTCCTATGAAAGAATTAGCTCAGCTTTTTGATCAATATATGTTTCAAGATGATCGATTTGCTCATAGCATCTTTGAAGAATCCACTCAAGTTGGCAGGTCGCTAGTGCGAGAAGAAGCATTATTAGCAGAAGACTATACGGAAGTCTTAGACTGGGAAAAAGCTAGTGTTGCCATTACTTCTGCTGGGAGAGTTGGTGTTTCGCTATGTGCTTGCCGCCATAAGGCTAGTCATTTAGGAAAAAGCTGTGATGCTCCCCAGAGAACTTGCTTGACCTTTGGCGGCAGCGCAGATCTTTTGATTAAGAAAGGTATGGCACAAGAGGTAACCAGTAGAGAGGCTATGGACATTCTAGAGGAATGCAAAGAAGCCGGACTAGCTCAAATTGCAGACAATGTACAACGAAATATAGGGTTTATTTGTAATTGCTGTGGATGCTGCTGCGGAATGTTTCAAGCTATGAAAACTTTTAATATGCGTAGTGCGGTGGTATCTTCCAATTGGATAGCTGCGATTACGATTGAAAAATGTGTGGGTTGTGGATTATGCAGTAAAGCATGCCCTGTTGGAGCGATTGGCATAAATAGTAAAAAGGAGGCAATTTGTGAAGAATCTTTATGTTTAGGGTGCGGAGTGTGTGTAAAAAGTTGCAAGCTTAATTGTATTGGTATGAAGGCCCGTCCTAAGCGGGTATTTGTTCCAGAAACAACTTTTGATCGTATGGTTATGATGGCAATGGAGCGCGGAAAGTTATCTAACTTTATTTTTGATGATCCTTCGCGTTTTAGTCATCGGGCCTTAGGGAGGATTGCTACTTTGATTGAAAAATCTCCTCCTGTGAAGGCGATACTAGGAATTGAGTCAATCCGCTCTGTATTTTGCCGTACCATTGTTGCTGGTGCCAAGAAATATACCTAGATTATTTGATCTTTTCAATGGATAAATTGACTTTATAGTTACCGTAAAGCAAGATGGCATCGAGGAGTTCACTTAGTTCTTTTGGATCTGCAACACAGCTTTTTAAGTAATAGCATCCCTCACCGCTAATACGGCATGCTTCTATAATAGACTTATGATTTTCAATAAATCGACAGAAACTAGCATGATCGGAAGATTTCATAAAAACAGTAATAAAAGCCAAGAGAGGTTTACACAGTTTTTCATAATTAAGCTTAACGGTAAAGGCTTCAATAATTCCATCTTCTTGCATGCGACGGATACGCGTGGCGACGGCTTGGCCTGTTAAATGAACGATTTTGCCAATTTCCTGCCACTGCATACGGGAATCTCGCTTTAAACATTGTAAGATTTGTTGATCAGTATGGTCTATCATCTTCTCAATTCCTTTCATCGTGAAAGTAATAAGTCTTATTTTCTTGTTTGGCGCAATGGGTTTAGGATTGGTAAAGTGGTAAAATTGAGTTAAGAAAACTCATAAGGAAGTGCTTTACATGAAAATTCAACTTTTGCGTCATGCCACCTTACTAGTCTTGATTAATGGCAAAAAGATACTAGTAGATCCTATGTTAGGAGCTGCTAGATCAATGACTACCATTGAAAATTCTTCAAATGCCAAGAGAAATCCCCTAGTAGAACTAACGGTTACATTAGAGATAATAAAGGATATCCATGGGGTATTGCTTACTCATACTCATCGCGATCACTGGGATGCTACTGCTATTGAGCAGCTTCCTTCTACTATGACTATATTTTGTCCACCAGAAGAGGAAGAAACGTTAAAAAAACTTGGGTTTAAAAAGATACATCCAATAAAAGAAAGGATTTCTTGGGAGGGTATTTCCATAGAACGTACTGGAGGACAACATGGAACAGGGGAAATAGGAATGCAAATGGGCCCAGTTTCAGGTTATATCTTGCAAGTAGTAGGAGAACCTTCTTTGTATATTGCTGGCGATACGATATATTGTGAGGATGTATCTAGTGTATTAGCTCGATATCAGCCAGATGTAGTGGTGGTGAATGCTGGAGGAGCACGCTTTAATACGGGTGATCCGATTACCATGACGGCAAAGGATGTTGTAGAGGTTTGCCGTAAGGGGTCCAAAAGTAAAATCCTTGCTGTACATATGGAGGCCATTAATCACTGCCTCATGACAAGGACGGATTTACGTACTCACCTCGAAGGAGAAGGGATAAGGGATCAAGTCATTATTCCAATGGATGGGGAAGAACTGTTTTTTAGTTGATGTTCATTAGTAGGAAAATACATTTAAAAACAGCAGGTCGAGAAGTAGTTCTCTTGACCTGCTGTTTTTTTAAAATTATTCTTGGGGAGGAGCCTCATTTGCAGTGCTTGCCTGGGGGTCTAGAGCCCGCTCAATTCTAGCTAAGAGTTTACTTGGAATATATGGCTTTAGTACATAATCCACAATATTTAAACTGGCTGCCTTTTTTACAATTGCCATGTCCGAATCTCCGGTGATCATAATGACGGGTATGTGGTTAAGGGTTGGAAGCTGATTGATATATTCTAATGCAGTAAGGCCATCCATGCCTGGAAGATTGAGGTCGAGTAGGATAAGGCTCACGTCGTTATAACGGTCTGCAAACTTAACTAAATCTTCTGCATTGTCAAGTACTAATGCTTCAAAATCGTGTTTTTCAAGCAAAATGCTTATACTGCGACGGGTGACTTTAGAATCGTCCACCAGTAAAACCTTTTTCTTACTCATAATAAACCTCCAGTATATTATAGATATATTCGCGTTTGAAATATACGTGGTATTATTCGATGTTTTTAAATTTATTCCTGCACTAGATAAAAATGTTTTAAAAATAGTAAAACATTTCCTCATATAAAGAGTAGTAAATCATATAATATTTTGCAGGAGTTTTAGCATTTTTGTAGTATTATAATTATGATGAAGAAACAAAATAATCAATAGACAAAGAAGAAGGGAAAAAAGCCCTTCTATTTTTTCAAAATGTACGTTACAATATGTACATACCTTGGAAAATCTTTATTTATATAAAATAAATGATAATAATGTATTAAAATAGTATTTGTTTGAGAGGATGTATTTATGAAAGAAGAAAATAAACCGCATGTAGTCATTGTTGGAGCAGGCTTCGGTGGGTTGCAAGCCGCACAGGCGTTAGCAAACGCTCCAGTAAAAGTAACCTTAGTTGATAAAAGAAACTATCATTTGTTTCAACCTCTGCTCTATCAAGTGGCAACGGCTGGTGTACAACCAGGTGATATTGCATATCCAGTTCGCACTATTTTGCGCAATCAACATAATTTAGAATTCCGAATGACGAGAGCAACGAGTGTGGATGTAGAGGCTAAAGAGGTAATTACTAGAGATGGTAAGATTTCCTATGACTCTTTGATCGTTGCAGTTGGAGGTTCTACTAATTTTTTTGGTCTTGACTCTGTTGCTGCAAATGGTTTTGGCTTAAAGGATATTGAAGATGCCATGGGGATTCGAAATCAAATTCTAGGCATGGTGGAAAGAGCTATGCAAGAACAAGACCCTGTTGTACGTCGCGCTATGCTGACCTTTGTGGTAGTTGGTGGCGGCCCTACAGGAGTTGAGAGTGCTGGAGCTCTATCTGAATTAGTACGCTTAGTATTAGTTAAAGATTATAAAAACTTCAATATTAAAGAAGTACGAATTATTTTACTGGAAGCTTCGACTAAACTTTTGGCGGCAATGCCGGAAAAACTGCAAGATATTACTGCTAAAACCTTATGGGAAAAACATGTGGAAGTACGTTTTGGTGCACAGGTAGTTGAGTTTGATAATGAAAAAGTTACATTGAGTAGCGGTGAAGTAATACCTTCTCGCACTCTAATTTGGGCTGCTGGTGTGCAGGCTGCTAGTTTAGTTACGCAAACCGGTCTAAAGCTTGGTAGTATGCGTCGTATTGTTGTATCGCCAACATTACAAGTGCCTGAACATCCAGAGGTCTTTGTTATTGGAGATGCGGCTCATTTTGAACAGGATGGCAGACCTCTTCCAATGATTGCTCCAGTTGCCAATCAGCAAGCTAAGGTTGCTGCTGAAAATATTATTCGAACCATTAAAGGCAAGGAATTAAAGAAATTTATTTATAAAGACCCAGGAGTACTGGCAACAATTGGTCGTAATATGGCGGTTGCGAAGATGGGCAACTGGGAGACCTATGGCTTCTTTGCCTGGATTATGTGGCTCGTGATACATGTTGCGCGTCTGATTGGTTTCCGCAACCGTATTATGGTTATATTAAACTGGGCCTGGGAATACTTCTTCTATGAGCGTGGTGTAAGAGCCATTATGCCGAATATTGAAAAACGAATTAAGAGTTAAATAGCAAATTCCTGCAGAATTTTTAATGAAAAGCTCTGCAGGAGTTTTTTTATTAAAAAGATAATGTATAATAATAGACACAAAAGGACTGGAGACTTGGATTAGGAGCAAACGCATATGTTTGAAAGTAGTAAGAAACAGCTCTTTAAAATATTGATAATAGTATTTGTTGTTCTTTCCATTTCTAAAGCTGCAGATTGTCAGTCACTTAGTCCGACTGGACAATTGGCGGAGCATAACCCTATAAAGATTGAGGGTGAATGGAAGATCATGCAGGGGGATAACCCCGAATTCAAAAACCCTGACTATGATGATTCCGCTTGGCAGATCATAAAAGTACCTTCTAATATTCAAGAAATATTCCCTAACTCTGATGGTTATATCTGGTATAGAAAATGGATTTATATTTCCCATGATAAACCACTTTATAATATGGGACTGAGACTGGGGAAAATTGCAACGACCGATGAGACGTTTATTAATGGTCATTTGGTTGGCAGCAGCGGTCTGGCAGATGCTAATGGTCTAGATAATGAAAAAATAAGGATTTATCAAATTCCCGATAGTATTGTACACTTTGGTGATTATAATTTAGTAACGGTAAGAGTAGGGCGAGTATATGATGATGCTGGCGGAATTTATAGCGAAACAGTAAGTCTTGGTAATTATAGTACACTTGTAAATGAACTAATTCGTGCAGAAACAATAGCCCTTATATTTAGTGGAATTTTTCTTATGCTGGGATTGATGTCCTCATTTTTCTTTGCCAAAAGGCAAGAGGCGAAAGAGTACCTGTTTTTTGCAATCGGTGCTTTCAGTATGGGGGTTTATACCTTTTATATGACCCAGTGGCGGTATATTCTTGCTGTAGAATCAATATATGATATTCGACTATTTTACGCGGCATGTTTTTCTGTTGTACCAGCTTTCATTAGGTTTACATATGAATTTTTACAAGATGAAAATGGGGGAAAAATTGAAAGGATATTTAATTATTTCTCTCAAGGTTTAATTATGTATGGTGCTTTTATGAATGTGTTACTACTTATTTATAACGATAGATATTTTTGGCGATATGCCGATACCGTAATTAATGGGTATGTTCCTTTTGTTTCTGGTTTTATAGCAGTTATGTATTTAATATATAAAGCTATCACAGGAGATAAGGATAGTCGAATTATTATTTTTGCTTCAGTCATTGCTTTTGCTTTTGGGATTCTAGAACTGGTTGCTTGGAACTTAGATATTCCTAGAAACATATCCATGTGGGGATTGATGGTCTTCCTTCTCCTAATTACCATGGTATTGGCAAATCGCTTTTTCCATTTACAAAGAGAGGTGGAGCAATATTCAACTGGCCTTGAGAAAATGGTGGACATTCGGACTAAGCAGATGAAATTAATGGAAGATTCCCGTCGACGTTTATTGGCTAATATCTCCCATGATTTACGAACGCCAATCAGTTCTGTCTTGGGCCATGCGGAGTTGCTCCTCGAAGATATTGCCGAGTCTCCCCAGGAGCAACGGACATATTTAAAAAGGATACATTCTAAAATGCTAGGTTTAAACAGATTGATACAGGATCTTTTTGAATTGGCGAAGATTGAGTCCCAGCAAACCAGTTTCCGTATGAAACTGGTTTCAGCTGCAGGCATTGTTGATAGTATTTATCAAAAATATTTGTTTGATGTGAAGAATGCAGGAGTTGAGTTTCAATGTAGAATTCTTCTATCACCCGATGTTATGGTATCAGCAGATGCAGATCGGTTGGAGCAGGTATTTACTAACCTGATTTCTAACGCTATAAGATATACGGAACAAGGCGGAGAGATCATCATTAGTTGCGAGCTTACTTATGATACCCAGGTTAGTGAGAATATAGGTAATAAAAGAATGGTGCTGTTTAAGGTAATTGATGATGGAGTAGGCATTGCACCAGAACATATTGCCAATATTTTTGAACGATTTTATCGTGGCAGTCAGTCAAGGCAAGATACTTCTGATCATAGTGGTTTGGGGCTAGCAATTGTTAAGGAAATTCTGGTGGCCCACGGCGGTCATATTTGGATAGATACTGAGGCCCAAAGAGGGTGCACCATTTGTTTTACCTTACCTATCTCATTATAATAGAAAGAGGATACCCCTTTAGGAAGTATCCTCTTTCTATTGACACATGAACTATAATTGATCGTTGAATTTGTAACCTTTACCCCAAACGGTAATAATATATTCTCGGTTCATAGCATTACGATCCAGTTTTTTGCGCAAACGATTGATGTGAACAGCAACAGTACGAGTATCAATACTGTCTGTAGCCCAAACAAGGGAAAAGAGTTGTTCAGTAGTAAAAGACCAACCAGGATTACGAGCTAGACGTGCTAGCAGTTGAAATTCCATATGGGTAAGATCCATAACTATTTCATCAAGAATCGCCAAAGATTTAACAAGATCGATCTGTAAGCCTGGAAATTCCAATAGACGTTTTTGTGTACTAGACGTATCTGGCAATCCGCTGCGTCGCAGTGCTGCTTTGACGCGAGCTAACACTTCTGCTAGGCTAAAAGGCTTGGCAATATAATCGTCACCGCCAGCCTCTAGGCCGAGAATTTTATCCTGTTCCTCACCCAAGCAACTTAGGAATAAAATCGGAATATCCGTTTCTAGGCGTAATATTCGGCAGACATCAATGCCATTCTTGCCAGGTAGTTGAACATCAACAATCATTAAGTCGGGGCAGCATTCGCGAGCCAAAAGAATTGCATTGTTGCCATCAAAGGCCTGACAACAATCGAAACCATTTTTAACCAAATACAGATAAAGGATTTCATTTATCTCCTTATCATCTTCGATAATCAGAATTTTGTGTTGTGACATAAAATCACCTCGAAACCTATAATTCTTTTTTTTCTATTCTATTCCTGCTAAAGGTATCCTACTAGAAATTTTACTAGAATCGGCGGCAGACAGTATAAAATCTAGGTTTATGAATAATTTTGGAATTGTTATTAGAAAAGTTTATAAAAAGTTTATAACTTAAAGGAAATATTTTTGTTATAATTTACATGAAAAGTAGATTCGATTATTTTAAAAAGTAAAAAAATGGAGGGAAAAATAGTGAAAAAAGTTACGGTTTTACTGGTGGCTCTATTTATGATGGTGTTTTCCTGTAATATTGTCTTTGCAGGAGCCCAGGATTTTACCTTGGTAAATAATACGGGTGTTGATATCGCAGCAGTATATGTTTCCCCATCAAATTCGAATGATTGGCAAGAAGATGTGTTAGGTGTGGATTATCTATATAATGGTGAGAGTGTAGCCATTGCTTTTAATGGAAGCAGGACCACTTGGTGGGATATTCGCGTCGAAGATTCATCAGGTGATTCGCTGGAATGGAAACACTTTAACCTTAAAGAAATATCAATAATTACTTTGAAAAGCAATGGTAATGCTAGCTACGAATAATGAATCATTTATTTTAATAGACAAAAGTAAAAGGTCGGTGGCGATTGCCCCCGACCTTTTTTAGTCCCCTATTCTCATGAGAGGAAAGGGGACTGCTTTTTTGTAGATAAAATTTTTGCAAAAAGGCTTGCGTACACTTATTATATAAAATATAATAAGTACATAATATACAAAGTATAATATGTTGAAAATGAAGTGGGTGAGATAAGAATGATATCAGGAGAGTTTGACAAATGTCATAATATGAAGGTTGCGACAGATGTTCTACTATATACAGTGCGTAATGAAAATCAAGAAAATCTTCGTAAACTTCCAGAAAAAAAACTCCAACTTCTAATGATTAAACGCAAAGGGGAACCGCATAAGGGGCAATGGGCCATTCCTGGTGGTGCCGTAGAGAATAATGAGGATTTGGATACTGCTGCCTATAGGGAATTAAAAGAGGAAACCAATATTGATAATGTGTATGTGGAACAGTTATATACATGGGGACCGACAGATCCTAATCCAAGAGCACAATCATCCTTGGAAAATCGTGCTGTGAGCGTTTCCTATATGGCTTTAGTAGACAGTGAAACACTGAATATTCAAGCGGGTGATGATGCAGAGGATGCAAAGTGGTTTACCGTGCACTGCTCGACAATGGCAGTTTCCTTGGAAGATGAAAATGGATTAGTCATAGGGAAAGAAAGAGATTATTCTTTATCCCTTGTTCACAAGGAAGAAAATGAGCAAATAGAGTGCTCCGCTATTATACGTGTAAAACATAGGATTGTAGGTAGGGGTGTGCATACCGAGAGGGAAGTGTTAACATCCAATAATATTGCCTTTGATCATGCTAAAATTATTCAATACAGTTTGGAGCGGTTACAAAACAAAGTAGAATATACCAATATCGCTTTTAACTTAATGCCGGAATTTTTCACATTAGCAGAACTACAGGATGTATATGAAATTCTGTTAGGTAAAGAATTGCGTACTCCTAATTTTCGTAAGAAAATGGTTGATGTGGATCGATTGGTTTTGGCAACCACGAATAAACGAACGGAAAAAGTAGGCCATCGTCCATCCATTCTTTATACATTTAATTTAGATTGGTTTAATAAAAATCTCTAAAAGGAAGTGCAAGCATGACAATATATAATCAAGAGCGACTTGCTAATGATGTTTTTAAGATAGAGGCAGAAAAAATTCGCAATGGTTGGTATTCTGATAAATATTTTTGTAATAATGTTTTTATGCTAGAAAGATTATCGATGGAAGGATATACCTTTCAGGGGGAAAGTGATATTAAAGATGTAGATTGTTCCTTAGTTCGCAATGGTGATCTCGAAGTTGAGATGCAAATATTTACCAGAAGACGTCCTTTCAGTCTAGTGGCTGGTGTAGATGAAGCGCTTGCTATACTGAAGGAATGTACTGGATATTATGACGAGCAGGGCTGTTTTTTTAATACTTATGAGCAATTAGAAGTGGAAGCTGTTCAGGATGGTACTTTCGTAACCTACAATGGCGACCCGCGATCGATAGAACCGGTTATGAAAATAAGGGGCCGATATCGTGACTTTGCAAAACTAGAAACCGTGCTATTAGGCGTGATTGCAGAACCTACCCGTATTGCAACGAATGTTTATAATACCCTTGTAGCGAGCCAGTCTAAAGAAATTTTGTTTTTCCCAGCACGCTTTACCCATTACAAATTACAAGCCTTGCATGGTTATGCTTACTCTGTTGCTGTACAAGCTCATAATGCCAAGTTTGGCAAGAAGAATTATCGATTTGTTTCTACGGATTCCCAGGCATCTTGGTGGGGAGCGGAGGGTGTTGGTACAATCGCACATGCTACAATTTGCTCCTTCCTTGGTGATACTACCGAAACGATGATGCAATTTTGCCGTATTATGCCAAAAGAAGTAGCTAGAATTGCCTTAATTGATTTTAAGAATGATTGTCTAGGGGAGTCCAAAAAAATCATGGGGCGAATGTTTGCTAAATATCTTGCATTGATGATTCAGGGAAAAGAGGAAGAGGCAGCTAATTACAAACTCTACGCTGTGCGCCCTGATACGTCAGCAAATATGATTGATGTAGCTTTAGCTTCGCCGACGGCAACGATTGCGACAGATGGAGGCGTTTGCCCAAGGCTTATTCGGAGCTTGCGAAATGCTTTAGATACTGCCTATCAGGAATGGAATGTGTCAGAAGAATATCTTTCCTTGGCAATGGATTGGTGCAAAAGCGTCTTGATATGCGTGACGGGAGGTTTTAATATAGCCAAAATTACGGAGTTTGAGCGCAATGACGTACCAGTAGATATATACGGGGTGGGATCGTCCCTCATTGAAAACTCAAAAGAAACGAACAATGATTTTACTGCAGATATTGTGCGAGTAAAAATCAATGATGAATGGCGGCATTTAGCTAAAACTGGTCGATTAGTTGGTGATAATCCAAATCTTGAAATCATAGTATAGTCAGTATGACAAGATAATTGCACAGGGCGAAGAAGGAATAACTGAACTCTTCGCCGCTGCGGTTAATAGGAAGAGATAAGACTCGAAACACAATTGACAAAGATTTCAAAGGGTGGTATGGTGAAATCATAGTTATTAGTCAGAAAAAACCAAATATTCGATAATTTAAGTGGTTTTTAAGAAGATATCCTCTTTTCAGATGAAAAGGGAGAGGGTGCAACCTTCTTTTTTACCTGAGCAAAGGGATAATGTTATCCTTTATACAGTTATTCTTATAATTCATATAAGAATAATTAATTTTACATAGAATTTATCCCATGGTACAATTTGTCGAAAAAAGAAAAAAGAAAAAAGAAAAAAGAAAAAAGAAAAAAGATGGGAGGGGAGTAAACTTGTTTACCTTACTTGATTTAATGCAACCAAGTACGATTGATGAGGCCTACCAACTATTGATGGCGAAAAGGAATAATACGGTTCTGGGAGGATGTGCCTTTTTGCGATTAGGTTCAAGCAGAATTGGTACGGGTATCGAATTGTCGAAATTACCACTAGATTATATTATGGAACAAGAGGATTATATCGAAATTGGTGCAATGACTACCTTTCGTGAACTGGAAACCAGTACTGTGTTAAAACAATATTTTAATGGAATACTTCCCCAAGCCGTTAGTAATATTATCGGTGTTCAATTTCGCAATGTTGTAACGGTAGGAGCCTCTGTTTTCTCCCGCTATGGATTTTCAGATCTTATTACGGCACTATTAACCTTAGATACAGAAGTAGAGTTGTACAAAGGCGGCAGAATGCCACTCGCAGAGTTCCTTGTGAAAAAATATGAAAAGGACCTTCTTACTAGAGTCTTTATAAAAAAAGAGCAAAGAATAGCTTCTTACCAGAATATGCGTAATTCTGCCAGTGATTTTCCCCTTGTAAATGTGGCGGTTTCCTGCTACCAGAATCAGTGGCGGATTGTTGCTGGTGCTACGCCTGCGCCGGCTAAAATTGCAAAGAGGGCTTCCCTGCTCCTTGAAAAAAATCTAGCTATTGATGATGCGGCTGATCTGGCTGTAGAAGAACTAGTTTTTGGCAGCAATGCGCGAGCTACAGCAGAATATCGAAAGGCCATATGTAAGGTACTTATTAAAAGAGGCATAGAGGAGGTGTTACAGTGGAGATAGAAGTTATTCTCAACCATAAACCCGTTACCTTAACTGCCGAAAAAGATGAATTTCTCGCTGATGTGTTACGTCGTCATGGACTGCTCAGTATCCGTAAGGGCTGTAACACAGCATGCTGCGGTCTTTGTACTGTTTGGTTAGAAGGAAAGCCAACCTTATCTTGTAACATTCTTGCGATCAGAGCTACGGGCAAAGAAATTATAACCATTGAGGGAATCGCAGAGGAAGCGGATGAATTTGCTAACATATTGGTGGCTGAAGGCGCTGAGCAATGTGGTTTTTGTAGCCCAGGCTTTATTATGACGGTAATAGCCATGAAAAAGGAACTTGAAAATCCTAGTGAAGCAGAAATTGTTCACTATTTAACAGGTAATTTATGCAGATGCACAGGCTATATGGGTCAACTCCGGGCAGTGAAAACTTACTTGGAGGTAAAGTGACATGAAAATTGTTGGTAAAGGAATTGGAAAAATTGATGGTATGGCCATTGCCACAGGAAAACCTGTTTATACCGATGATTTAGTTATGGCAAATGCCTTAGTAATAAAACTTCTCAGAAGTCCTCATGCTTTTGCTAAGATTATAGCCATTGATATCACAAAAGCAGAAAAGATTCCAGGGGTTGCCTGTATTCTTACCTATAAAGATGTTCCTAATGTGAGATTTACCGTAGCGGGTCAGTCCTATCCTGAACCTTCGCCATATGATCGCCTGATCTTAGAGAAAATTGTTAGATATGTCGGGGATGAAGTGGCGATTATTGCTGCTGTTGATGAAAGAGCAGCAATAAAAGCCATGAAGTTGATTAAGGTTGAGTACGAAGTATACGAACCTGTTTTAGATTTTGAAACAGCAAAGGGTCATGCATCAGTAGTCCATCCAGAAACAGATCTTCACTGCAATTTTGATATTGGTATGAAACAACAGCTTAACGTTACTTCTTCTCAATATTTGGAGGTTGGAAATGTCGAGGAAGAGTTAAAAGCTTGTGCCGTTGTTGTAGAAGATACCAATTATATACAAGCTCAGGCTCATTGTATGATGGAAACATACCGTGCCTTTAGTTATCTCGATCATGCTGGTCGACTAGTCGTTGTAAGTTCTACACAGATTCCCTTTCACGTTCGTAGAAAACTAGCCAGATCTTTAGAAATACCTAGTAGTAAAGTGCGAGTCATAAAACCTAGAATTGGTGGCGGCTTTGGTGGTAAACAAACGGTGGTTATGGAGTTTTTTACGGCGCTTGTTACCTTGAAAACTGGTAAACCAGCTAAATTGATCTATGACCGTGAGGAAACCTTTTCTTGCAGCAATAGTCGCCATGCCATGCGCCTAAAGGTGCGGATTGGTGCCGATACAGACGGCTACATTAGAGCTATCGATATTCAAGGTTTATCCGATACCGGTGCTTATGGTGAACATGCTTCCACCGTATTTATGGTGGTGGGACAAAAAACCTTGCCCCTCTATAATAAAACCAACGCCGTGCGTTTTATGGGAGATGTAGTGTATACCAATAAAATGCCAGGCGGTGCTTTTCGTGGGTATGGGGCGACACAGGGCACTTTTGGTCTGGAAGCAGCGATCAATAAACTGGCAGATAAACTTAATATGGATCCTACAGAACTTCGCCTTAAAAATCTCATTAAAGCTGGGGAAAGTAGTTTGATTTCCCAGGGGAAACTGCTAGGTAGCTCTACCCTGCATCAGTGTATTGAGAAAGGTAAAGAGTTAATTGGCTGGGCTGAAAAGTATCCTAAACCTGTGGTCATTGGAAATAAAGTGAGAGCGGTCGGCATGGCTGTTACCATGCAAGGATCTGGAATTGCCAATATCGATACTGCATCTGCTGAGGTGCGGTTAAATGATGACGGTAATTACACCTTGCTAATCGGTTCGACGGATATGGGTACGGGCAGTGATACTATACTGGCCCAAATGGCTGCAGAAATTTTAGAAACAGATGTGGAAAAGATTATCGTCAATGCCTCGGATACGGATGTTTCTCCTTATGATCCTGGTTCCTATGCTTCGAGTACGACTTATGTGACAGGTATGGCGGTAGTAAAAGCTGCAGAAGAATTAAGGCAAAAGATCATAGAGAAGGGTGCTGCATTTTTAGAAGTGTTAGCCACGGAGGTTGAATTTGATGGTAAAGTAGTACGTACTTTGACAGGAGAGAAAGAACTAAGTCTGGAGAAACTAGCAGAACGCATGGTCCTTGGACTGGGGAAATTACAACTAGTGGGCAATGGTACTTACGGAAGTCCTGTTTCACCGCCACCTTATGTGGCCGGTTTTGCGGAGGTAGAAGTTGATACGGACACGGGGAAAGTCAGCCTTATTGATTATGTAGCTGTTGTAGACTGTGGAACGGTGATCAATCCAAACCTAGCTAGAATTCAGGTAGAAGGCGGCATTGTCCAGGGTATTGGTATGGCATTATATGAAGATGTCCGCTATGGAGAAAAGGGTAAATTGCACACGAATAACTTTATGCAATATAAGATTCCTTGTCGGAAAGATATTGGCAGGATTCGAGTAGTTTTTGAAGAAAGTTTTGAGCCAACAGGTCCTTTTGGCGCAAAATCTGTTGGGGAGGTTGTGACCAATACACCTGCTCCCGCCATCGTTCATGCCGTTTATAACGCTGTAGGAGTCCGAATCAATCGTTTGCCAATTACCCCAGAAAAAGTCTTTCTAGGGCTACAGTATAAGAAATAGTTTTATAAGAGGAGCAAAGAATGATAAACGAAAAATCCATTCACCCCGTTGATGAAATGTTGCCTATGGGGAAGTTATTTACCTATGGGCTGCAACATGTTCTTGCTATGTATGCAGGTGCCGTAGCTGTTCCGTTGATTCTTGCCAATGCTTTAGGCCTATCCCAAGAACAGCTTATTTATTTAATTAATGCGGATTTGTTGACTTGTGGGATTGCCACCTTGATACAAACCGTTGGTTTTTGGAATATGGGGATTCGTATTCCCATTATTCAAGGAGTAACCTTTGCGGCGGTGACGCCGATGATTATTATTGGTAAGGCTCATGGTTTGCAAGGTATTTATGGTTCCATTATTGTAGCTGGTATTGTGACATATCTGGCAAGTCCCTATTTTAGTCGCTTACTGCGCTTTTTTCCTCCCGTTGTCACTGGCAGTATTATTACTCTTATTGGTGTGACTCTCATGCCAGTAGCGGTGCGCTGGGCAGCTGGCGGTAACCCGGCTGCCAAGGATTTTGCGGCAGCTTCCTATATTGGTTTGGCCTTAGTAACCTTAATGTTAGTATTGTTTTTTTATCGTTACTTCAAAGGATTCTTGAGTAATATTGCTGTTTTATTAGGCTTAATTAGTGGTACTTTAATTGCCATTCCTTTAGGTTTAGTTAAGTTTAGCCAAGTTGCAACGGCCAATTGGCTAGGAGTTACGACTCCTTTTTACTTTGGTCTGCCGACCTTTGACCTAGCATCCATTGCCGCCATGATTATTGTGATGTTAGTGGTTATGACGGAAACAACAGGAGATTGTATCGCTGTTGGTGAAATTGTGGAGAAACCCATTACTTCCAAAGATTTGACGCGTTGTTTGCGTGCCGATGGATTTTCTACCATGCTTGGTGGTATTTTAAATAGTTTTCCCTATACTGCTTTTGCTCAAAATGTTGGGCTGGTAGGTCTTACGAAGGTCAAGAGTCGTTTTGTGGTAGCGGCCGCAGGTGTCATCCTTATTATTCTTGGACTTTTTCCTAAGTTTGCAGCAGTCATTTCGACTATTCCGGTTGCGGTACTAGGAGGAGCCGGCATCGCCATGTTTGGTATGGTAGCTGCTAGTGGTATTAAAACTCTTTCCAAGGTGCAATTTGAAGGGACCCATAATATTATGGTGGTGGCCGTAAGTCTAGGGATTGGTATGATAACTCTGGCGGTGCCCAATTTTTATCAAAATTTTCCTAGCTGGGCTCAAGTCATTCTGCATAGCGGCATCACGGCAGGTAGCATTACAGCCATTGTCTTAAATGTTATTTTAAATGGAATTGACGCAAACACTCAGTCTTAAATCGCAAAGGAGTAGGCGGCAACCTCGTTATGAGGTTGCCCTTTATCTTATGTAAAAGACAAAATATCATATATTATTAGAAAAATATTATAAATAGAAGGAATTGCAAAAAATTAGTCGAATCAATAAATAAATGACTGGGTAGTCACTAGCGTTAAGGAGGTAAATCAATTGGATCATAAAAATTCAAAAACAAGATGGCGGTATTTTAGCTTACTCACCTTTTTAGTTGGTATGATGGTTGTAAGTGGGTGTGGTAAGAACCAAGGAGCAAAACCGCCACAACAGCCTGTAGAGGTTAAAGCTATGCAGGTTGTGCAGAAAGATACGCCCGTTACATATGAATTCGTGGGAGCGATCGAAGCCAAGAATGAAGTCCAGATTCGTGCAAAAGTGTCTGGTAATATTGTTGCCAAAATGGTAACTGGCGGTGCGGTAGTTACACAAGGTCAGCCTTTATTTCAGATTGACAGTCGTCAATATCAATCTGCTTTATTGACGACAAAAGCTCAAGCCGCCCAGTCTGAGGCAGTAGTAGCTCGTACTAGGCAAGATGTGGCAAGATACAAACAGCTTGCAGCAAAAGAAGCCATTGCCCAGCAAGTACTAGATAATGCACTATCGGAAGAAGCTCAGAATGAAGCTGCGGCAAGGGCGAATTGGTCTAGAGTACAGCAAGCCCAAGAAGATGTACAGGACACTGTAATTGTGTCGCCTCTAAATGGCAGAATTGATCTTAGTGATCTAAGTATTGGTAGCTTTGTACAAGCAGGATCCACAGTAATGGCGACCATTTCTACTGTAGACCCTGTCATGGTTAAGTTTAGTATGAGTGAGAATGAATATTTGAAATTTATACAAATGAAAAATGGAGCTTCTCCATTAGAGTGGGGAACTAACTTAAAGCTAATTCTTAGTGATGGTTCTACATATCCTGCAGCCGGTAAAATAGAACAGGTGGATAAGGGGCTTGCCACAGGTACAGGTACCCTTAGCTTTAAAGCGGCTTTTGACAATGGAAATAAAATTCTTGTCCCTGGTATGTTTGCTCGTGTTCTTTTAGAAGGAGAAGTGCGTAAAGGTGCACTACTCATTCCCCAAAGAGCTGTACAGCAATTACTAGATAAGACGGTTGTAACCGTTGTCGGTGAAGGTGATAAAACAGAAATTCGAGCTGTGACACTGGGTAGTAGGATTGGTAACATGTGGGTAGTTGAAGAGGGATTAGGAGCCGGTGACCGTGTTATCGTCGAAGGTTTCTTGAAAACTCCCCCAGGAACACCTGTTAGCATAATAATGATAGGACCGGATGATTTGCAAACACCGGATAAGAAGTAGGGGGTAGTATTTTGGCTAAATTTTTTATTGAACGGCCCATTTTTGCCATTGTATTATCAATTATTATTACATTGGTTGGTTTAATTTCGGCTGTTAATTTACCCATTGCTCAATATCCACAAATTACGCCACCCCAAATTAGTGTAACGGGTAACTATACAGGGGCAAATGCGGAAGTTGTAGAGCAAACGGTAGCCCAAGCCATTGAATTACAGGTAAATGGAACCGAGGATATGGTAGCCATGCAATCTACTAGCTCGGATTCGGGTAGCTATACCTTAACAGCAAAATTTGATTTAGGGAAAAATGCCGATCTTGCTTCAGTGCAAACCCAAAATCGGGTAGCCCAAGCGAATGCGGCTCTCCCACAAGAAGTTACCCAAGCAGGTCTTACCACCCGTAAGGTTTCCCCTGATAGTGCCTTTATTTTTACCTTATCGTCACCAAAGGGAACCTATGATAGTACTTTTTTGAAGAATTATGGCAGTATTTATCTTGTTGAAGATTTGAAACGCATCAAGGGCGTCGGAAGTGTAATGGAATATGGTTCTGATTATGGAATGAGAATCTGGTTACAACCCGATAAGATGGCCCAATTAGGTGTTACAGGCGGTGACATTTCTGCGGCTATTAAGGCACAGAATGTACAAGCGCCAGCAGGAACGATTGGTCAAAGGCCTTCGGGTTCGGACCAGGAATTCCAATATGCCGCCCGTGTAAAAGGCCGGTTAGAAGAACCGAAGGAATTTGAGGATATTATTGTTAGTTCCCAGAATGGATCGTTTATTCGCCTGCGGGATGTAGCAAGAGTGGAAATGGGCGGTAAGGATTATGGCATTCAAAGTGATTTGAATGGTCAGCATGCAACAGCTTTTGCTGTACAGCTCACTCCTGATGCCAACGCTCTTGATACGGTACTGGCAGTAGAAAAATCATTAAACGAAGCTGCAAAAAAGTTTCCAGCGGATTTACTCTATACGTCAGTTGTTGATAATACAAAATATGTACGTGAGTCCATGGTCGAGGTGGCAAAGACCTTTGCGGAAGCCTTACTATTAGTATTATTAGTTGTATTTTTGTTTTTACAAAGCTGGCGTGCGACGCTCATTCCTATGATTGCCATCCCTGTATCATTAATTGGTACTTTTGGTGCATTTTTGGTACTAGGATTCTCTATCAATACCTTAACTCTCTTTGCCATGGTACTGGCTATTGGACTTGTCGTTGATGATGCTATTGTTGTTATTGAAGCGGTCGAGCATCATATGCGTTATAACGGTATGAGCCCGAAAGAGGCAACAAAGCTTGCCATGAGCGAAGTATCAGGTCCTGTTGTTGCTATCGCCTTTGTACTAGCCTCGGTGTTTATTCCAGTAGCATTTTTTGGCGGAATGGTCGGGGTTTTATACAAGCAGTTTGCTTTAACGATTGCTGTATCTATGGCCTTGTCAGCCGTTGTAGCCTTGTCTTTAACACCAGCACTTTGTGCTTTGGTGTTGAAACCTTATGATGCGGATGCTCATACAGGATGGCTAGAAAAGTTTTTTGATAAGTTTAACTTTTGGTTTGACAAGACTGTCGAAAAATATGGCAGAGGGCTAGCAATGCTCATTAAAAGAGCCGCCTTAGGCGTAATCTTTTTAGTAGTCTTACTTGGCGTGACAGGTAAATTGTTCCAAATTGTACCTTCGTCCTTTATTCCTGGTGAAGACCAAGGTTACGTAATTACAACGGTCACTTTGCCAGAAGCCACGAATGGTAATCGAACCCGTACGGTAGCCAATAATTTTGCAGAAAAACTACGGGTTTTACCTGGGGTAGAAGATACTATTATTATTACGGGTTATGATATTTTGGCAGGTGCCCCAAAACCTAATGCGGCGATTATTTTTTCCAAGCTTAAGACTTGGGAAGAACGAACAACTCCAGAATTACAATTGCCGGCAGAGATTGGTATGATTTTTGGCACAGCAGCACATTTTCCTGAGGCCAATGTATTGGCATTTGCTCCTCCTTCCTTGCCTGGTCTTAGCGCCGTAGGCGGCTTTACCTTAATGCTGGAAGATAAGGGTGGTAGCTCTATTGAAGCAATGGATCAGGCTTCTAAGGATTTTATTGCTGCAGCCCGTAAGCGGCCAGAAGTGGGTATGATTTATTCTACCTTTACTAGCAATACTCCAGGCTATAGTTATGAAATAGACAGGGAAAAAGCTGAGAAGCTAGGCGTTCCTGTAAAAGATGTTTTTACCGCCTTGCAGACCTTCTTAGGAGGAGTTCAGGTAAATGACTTTAACCGTTTTGGGCGGTCTTATAAAGTTATTATGCAAGCCGAAGAAAACTTCCGAAATAATGCAGAAGATACTCGCTTCTTTCATGTTCGCAGTACTTCGGGTACCATGATACCCCTAAATACCTTACTAAAACCAAAAGCCATTACTGCTCCGCCGATTATCAAACGATTTAATGGTTATCGTGCTGTTCAGATTGGTGGTAGTGCAGCCCCTGGTTATAGCTCAGGACAAGTTATGGCGGCTCTAGAAGAAGTAGCTGCTGAGACTCTGCCGAATACCTTTGGTTATGAGTGGGCCGATCAAAGTCGCGAGGAAAAACTGTCTGCTGGACGTGCTCCTTTTATCTTTGGTTTAGCATTACTCTTTGTATTCTTGTGTTTAGCAGCGTTGTACGAGAGCTTTGGCATTCCCTTTGCCGTTATCTTGTCCGTTCCTACAGGGATTTTTGGAGCATTTTTGTTCCAGTATATCAGCAACTTGCAAAATGATGTGTATATGCAAATTGGTCTGGTTATGCTGATTGGGCTAGCAGCAAAGAATGCTATCTTGATTGTAGAATTTGCTAAAGTGCGAGTGGATAAAGGGATGGAACCTGTAGCTGCCGTTATTGAGGCTGCGAAACTGAGACTACGTCCCATTATCATGACCTCCCTTGCCTTTATTATTGGATGTACGCCACTGGTTCTAGCGACTGGCGCAGGAGCTGGAGCTAGAAATTCCATGGGTACTGCCGTTGTTGGTGGTATGTTTATGGCGACTTCCATCGGGATATTTTTGATTCCTGTACTTTTTGTCTTGATTGAAGACGGGGTAGGAGTTATCAAAAGATATAAAGAACGAAAGAAAGGTGTAAAAGCGCCTCCAACTATTGATAATTATATTAAATAGGCAGTGATATAATCATGTAAAAACCCTCGCAAAATTTGCGAGGGTTTTTCTTATTAGTTAGGTTAAGCTATATTTTCTTGCGTTACTTTCTCTGCAGGTGAGGAGCATCCCGCGATCCATACAGAGGCTAGGATAATAATACCACCAATAAGTTGGAGGGTGGTGATGGTTTCATGTAAGAGAAAGAAACCACCGAGCACGGAAACCACAGGAATGAGATTAATATAGAGTGAAACACTGCTTACGCCTAAAACATCTAGAGCGTATACATACAAATAATAACCAAGGGCGGAACAAAATACCCCGAGATAAGCTACATGAAGCATTATTGTAGCGCTAATTGGCTGCCATTGATCGAATTCTAGCAAAGCAAAGGGCAATAACGTTGCTGTACCAAAAAGTGTTTGATAGGTGACCACTGCTAATTTAGAATAACGTTCATTAAGGGGTCTTGTGGCTAGTGAGTAGATTACCCAAGAGAAGGCTGCTCCTAGCATAAACAAGTTACCATGCCAATTGCCAGCGGTATCTGCTAGGGAGGAGTGCATAATTAAGATAACACCGCCAATTGATAATACAACGCCCAATATTTTAGGGAGGGTGAGCTTGGTTTTAAAGACTGCAAAATCTCCAAGAATCGTCAAAATGGGAATGGTTGCAATGATGAGAGAGGCAGCAGAGGCTGTTGTCAGTTTAACACCGTTGTTTTCAAAGAAAAAATACGCAGTTACGCCAATGATACCTGCAACAGCCATAAGTGGCATGTCCTCAGGAGCTAAAGTTGTCTGAGGTTCTTTATGACGCAGTGCCCAGTAAAGGAGCAGAGAAGCAATTAAAAACCGCAGTAGTGCCAACGTCATAGGCGGAATAACGTCAACTGAAAGTTTAATACTAATGAAGGATAGCCCCCAAAGTATCATAGTGAATAAAATAGCAACAATGCCAAGTAAACGAGTTTGAGGCATAGATGTTCCTCCTTATATGCTAGATAATAGTTAGGTATAACTGTTATTTTATATTAAAGCTAGGATTTGTCAATGAAACGATACCTGAGCTAGCTAGTATTGTAGAGTATTGAATTGTCTGATAAAATAAAAAGAGAAACATGATGTTAGGATTGTTTCCAATACCGTTAAAGTTGTGTTTAACAGTTATACATAAGAAGAATAGAACTCCCACTTCGAGCGGTGGGAGTTCTGATGTTTATAGAGTTACTATGCAGGAAAAGATAGTTGCTATTATTCATACTAAGTAGAAATGGGGGACTTTTAAGATGAATAAGCTTATTGTGATTAAAGGTGCTGGCGATCTAGCGACAGGTATTGCTCATCGCCTATTTCGAAGTGGCTTTTTTGTAGTTATGACGGAATTGCCTAAGCCCATGGTAATCCGCAGAACCGTTGCTTTCGCAGAGGCGATTTTTACAGGTAGGGTTACAGTGGAAGAGGTTGTTGCTGTAAAAAGTGAGATAGCTGATATCTTGCAGGTTTTAGAAGAGGGAAATATTCCTGTAGTAATAGATCCTCAAGGACTGGTGGTGGATTTATTACAGCCGATTGCCGTTGTTGATGCTATTTTAGCAAAGAAAAATATAGGTACTCAAATTACAGATGCGTCGATTGTCATTGGTGTTGGTCCTGGATTTACAGCTGGCCGAGATGTTCATGCTGTGGTCGAAAGTAAGCGCGGACATTATTTGGGGCGGGTAATTACAAAAGGGCAAGCGATACCCAATACAGGAGTGCCGGGTGATATTGGGGGGTATACAATCGAGAGGATTTTACGAGCACCTTGTAAGGGAGTATTCAAAGGGGTATCTAAGATTGGGCAAGAGGTTACAGTAGGAGAGATTGTTGCTTATGTTGACGATCAGCCCGTAATAGCTAGTATAACAGGGGTTTTACGCGGCTTACTCCATGACCATCTTATAGTAGAAAAGGATATGAAAATTGGGGATATTGATCCTCGCTGTATTCCCGAACATTGCTTTTCGATTTCGGATAAGGCTCGCGCTATTGGTGGTGGGGTGTTAGAAGCAATACTTAACCTACGCTTATAGTTACGCTCATCCTCTGCCTGTTTATAGCTATATCATTGATTTTCCCAAGAAATAAGTAACGGAGGTGGTAGTATCAATCAATTTGAACATATCTTACAAGCCATAGGTGATGGGGAAGTTGTGGAAACTCTCACTTTAATTGCTGGCCCAGTAGAGCATGAAAAAGCCTTTGGGCAAATGATACTAATTGTTTCACCAGAACAAGTGGAAGGTGAAATAGTGGATGTTGATTTTACAGCCATAGTATTGTCTGAACGTTATCAGCGAGAATGGAGTAAACCTTCTATTCTTACTATTTCTTATCAACAAAGGGAGTACCAAGTTTTTTGGAACAGGGTAGGTAATGAAAAAAAGCAGGCTCTTATCCTGGGCGGAGGGCATATTAGTCAGCCGTTAGTGCAAATCTTAGCCATTCTTGAATATGAAGTGACGGTTGTTGATGATCGCTTGGAATTTGCCAATCCCGAGCGTTTTCCTGGTGCCAGGCAGGTTATTTGTAAGCCTTTTGGCCAAGTCTTAGAAACCTTTGAATTGGATCATAAATCCGCTGTTATTATTGTAACGCGGGGGCATCAATATGATTTAGATTGTCTGCGCAGTGTGATTGGAAAAGAAGCTGGGTATATTGGGATGATTGGCAGTCGGCGCAAGGTGCAGGGAACTATTAAGGTGTTACGTGAAGAAGGGATTGATAAGGTTTTATTAGAAAGAGTAAGAGCCCCTATTGGACTGGATCTAGGGGGACAAAGTCCAGGTGAGATTGCAGTGAGTATTGTTGCTGAAATGGTGGCAGTATCGAGCGGTGGGAATTGCATGCCCCTGTATTGCCAAAAGGATGGGAACCATGGATAAAGTAGTAGTGCAGAAGATATGTGAGTTAACAAGGCAAGAAAAAAAACTTGCCCTTGTAACGATTATAAATACCAAAGGTTCTACACCCAGAAAGACGGGTGCAACTATGATTGTAGAAGGAAGTGGAAAGCTTTGGGGAACGGTAGGCGGTGGTTGCTGTGAAGCAGAAGTGCGGCAGCAGGCCTTACTGGCAATGGATGAAAACCGTTCTCGTACTCATACTGTAAATTTGTTAAATGAGATTGCAGCTGATGAGGGGATGGTCTGTGGTGGAATCATGGAATTTTTTATTCAGGTGTTATAGTCGATGAAAGAAATATGGCAACGTCTTATCTTTGGTACACAAAAGCCGCGGGTAGTGACAATCATTGGCGGGGGCGGTAAAACCAGTCTGATGTATTACTTGCTAAGAATGCTAAAAAGCATAGGTCAAATTGGGATTGGGACAACAACGACCAAGCTGTCTAGTGAACAAAGACCTGGTAATGTCTTTGTGAAAATTAAAAGTACAGCTGCTGGACATGAGGCTATTAATGGAGCAGCAGCGATAAAGGATACGCTTACTCTAGTGATGGGTGAAGATCCTATGAACATAGAGAAAATGGTGGGAATACCTAGGGAATGGGTTGATGAGTTATCGCGATTGAATAAGGATGTACTATTCCTTGTTGAGGGGGATGGGGCGGCAGGTAAGTCCCTCAAGGGGCATTTAGCCCACGAACCAGTGGTCCCCCAAAATAGCTGTCTTGTAGCAGTTATGGTTGGTATTGATAGTATAGGAGCGAAACTTACTTCTCAGAATGTTCATCGTCCTGAGAGAATCTGTGAAATGACAGGTGCAAAACTTGAATCGAAAGTAACCGGGAATTTGATTACCCAGTTATTGTTTCATCCTCAAGGGTATTTGCACCAATGTCCTAAGGAGAGCCAAATTGTATTCTTCATTAATAAAGTGGAATCGGTAATCGGTCATCATCAGGCTAAGGAACTAGCGGATGGAATTTTAGCAATGAAGCATCCCCAGGTCATTGGGGTTATTCTTGGCAGTATAAGAAAAGAGGAGGGGCTATGGTTTCAGGCATAATTTTAGCAGCAGGCCAGTCGAGCCGCATGGGACAACCTAAACAGTTATTAGCGTTAGGGGGAAAGCCTATGCTTTGGCATGTGGCGATGACAGCCTGCCAAGCGGGTTTTGATGAAGTTATTGTAATTACAGGAGCATATGAAAGAGAAGTAAAAGAAGCAGTACAGGATTTGCCGCTTAAGGTTATATATAACGAGGATTGGATGCAAGGCCAGTCTGCTAGTGTAAAAAAAGCAGTTCAATCCATAGCTAACGAGTCTCAGGCTGTAGTATTTTTATTGGCAGATCAACCTTTGGTTGATATAGAGCTGATTCATAACCTTATTCAGACCTATCATGAAACGGGTGCTAGTATTATTATGCCGCGTTTTCAAAATATACCTGGCAATCCGGTGCTGTTTGATGTTGGGGTTTGGCGAGCAGCTTTATTACAACTGTCAGGAGATGAAGGAGCGCGGCAAATTATTAGGAAAAACCAAGAAGCGATACAGTATGTTGAAAGTAAAAATGCTACTATTTTTCTCGATGCAGATACGCCAATTGAGTATGGAAAAATGGAGGCCATGTGGCAGGTATTTAGAAAAAACAGTAGAATTATAGAGTAAAAGAGAGGTGTAGGCATGAAGCAGGATGTAAAATGGATTGTCAATGGTATGCTAGGCAAACCAGAAAAAGTTGCTATTGATTTTTTAAGTAAAAAGGAAATCCAAAAAGCAAAACAATTTCATGAAAGTTTTCCTGAGTATAGTCCTACCCCCCTGGAAAGCTTAGAAGATTTAGCAAAATATTTGGGCGTAGCAGGGGTATATGTTAAAGATGAATCTTACCGTTTTGGCCTCAATGCCTTTAAAGTGTTAGGGGGTTCCTTTGCCATTGTTAAATACTTAGCTCAACGGTTAGGTAAAGATATCAGCCAGCTTGATTATCACACATTAATTTCTGCTGAAATACGCAAGGAACTTGGGCAAATTACATTTGCCACGACAACAGATGGTAACCATGGACGTGGTGTAGCGTGGACAGCTAAGGTATTAAAACAAAAAGCAGTGGTATATATGCCTAAGGGATCATCCCTTACACGGCTTAATAATATTAAGGCAGAAGGAGCCGAAGCCTATATCACAGAGCTAAATTATGATGATACGGTGCGGTTAACAGCTGAACATGCAAAAAAGAATGGCTGGGTGGTAGTACAAGATACTGCATGGCAAGGTTATGAAGAAATTCCAGTGTGGATTATGCAAGGCTATGGTACCATGGCCGCTGAAGCTTTAGAACAATTACAGCATATAAAGATCGAAAAACCTACGCATATTTTTATCCAAGCAGGTGTCGGCTCTCTTGCTGGTGCTGTACAAGGATATTTTGCTTCTGTATTTGGCGAGGAATCTCCCAAAGTCATTATTGTGGAGTCCGATCAAGCCGATTGTTTATATCAATCGATACTAGCGAATGATGGTAAACCTCACCATGTTGCTGGTGACCTTTCTACCATTATGGCTGGCCTAGCTTGCGGTGAACCCAATACTATTAGCTGGGAAGTACTAAGAGATTATAGCAGCGTATTTGTTTCCTGCCCTGATTGGGTGGCGGCTAGAGGAATGCGTATTCTAGGGAATCCATTGGCAAAGGATTGTCGCGTTATTTCAGGAGAATCTGGCGCCGTTACAGCGGGACTAGTAGTGAGTATTATGAAAAGTGAACATCTGAAAGGCGTAAAAGATATATTAGGTCTTAATGAAAACTCAAAGATACTTCTCTTTAGTACCGAAGGTGATACCGATCCAGATCAATATCGCAGTATTGTTTGGGATGGAGAATATCCTGGGAAGTGATCGTAATAGAAAATAAGTGAGGGGATAGGTATGCTGCTCATTGGTAATGGCAGGCTGATAACTCATGATAGTAATCAACCCTATCTGCCTAATGGCTGCGTAGCCATTACAGATAATCTTATTACAGCTGTTGGTCCTACGGCCCATTTACGAAAAGAGTATCCCAGTGCTGCTTTTATAGATGCCAAGGATCGAATCATTATGCCTGGCATGATCAATACCCATATGCATTTATACAGTGCTTTTGCTCGTGGGATGGTTCTAAAAAGTGATCCAGCACTGAAATTTACTGAAATTTTAGAAAAATTATGGTGGCGGTTAGATAAGGTTCTGACTTTACAAGACATTTATTATAGCGCTATGGTGGGACTTATTGATTGTATTAAGCATGGCACGACAACCATTTTTGATCATCATGCTAGCCCTGGAGCTGTAGAAGGAAGCCTTTTTATGCTCGCAGAAGCTACCCAAGCAATAGGTGTACGCAGTTGTTTATGCTATGAAGTTTCTGACCGTGATGGGCAAGGAGTTATGAAAGAAGGCATAAAGGAAAATACTTCCTTTATCAAATATGCCAATCATCAAAGTACAGATTTGGTACGGGGAATGTTTGGTTTGCATGCTTCCATGACGCTAAGTGATAACACCTTGAATCAATGTTTAGAGGCTAACGCTAATTTAAAAACGGGTTTTCATAGCCATGTTGCAGAAGCTGCTGCTGATGTAGAAGATGCTATCGCAAGATCAGGCAAGAGAGTAGTGGAGCGTTTGGCTGACTTTGGAATACTTAATTCTCAGTCCATTGCAGCTCATTGTGTGCATGTAAACAAGGCAGAAATAGAGATGCTGCGTCAAACAGGTGTAAATGTGATTCATAATCCTGAGTCTAATATGGGTAATGCCGTAGGGTGTGCACCTGTTATTGAAATGTTAGAACAAGGTGTTACGGTAGGCCTAGGGACAGATGGTTATACTGCTGATATGTTTGAATCCTATAAAGTGGCGAACCTCTTGCATAAACATCATTATGGCAATCCAAGCATTGCTTGGCAAGAACCGCCAACTATGTTATTTAAGCATAATGGCAATATTGGCAGTAAACATTTTTCAAAACCATTAGGACAGTTCATTGCGGGTAGCTATGCCGATATTATCATTGTGGATTATAATCCGCCAACTGTTTTGAATGAAGAAAACCTTTACGGACATATCTTGTTTGGTATGTCAGGAAAGAGTGTTGTGACTACCATTGTCAATGGCAAGGTGGTTATGAATGAACGACAGTTAGTGGGCATTGATGAAGATGAAATTTATGCCAAGGCTCGGCAATTGAGCGGGGAATTATGGAAAAGATTTTAAGGTTAATTATAAGAAAAAAATTCTGAACAATCAGAAGGTTTGAGTAATATAGCTATTTCTTGCCGGTCTATTGGTCTAAGAAATAATTTCTTGGGAGGAAAAAGCAATGAAAGCACAGCCGTTTCATGTTTTGCTCAAGTGGATATTGACAGAGTATGAGGAAAACCAGTCAATTTTTGGTATCCATTCCTCGTTGTTTTATACACCCCATAAAGATAGCCCTTATGCTGGAATGGAGTTTGGACAATATTTGGCGACTCCCCTCGGGCCAGCCGCAGGACCACATACTCAATTAACCCAGAATATTATATGCAGCTGGCTATCTGGCGGTCGTTTTATAGAACTTAAGACCGTTCAGATAATGGATGAACTTGAAATTCCTCGTCCTTGTATTGAAATGGAAGACGAGGGGTATAACGTGGAATGGTCTCAAGAACTAAAATTAGAGCAGTCTGCTAGTGAATATTGTAAAGCTTGGGTGTTAATTCATATTTTACATAGGCTGCTAGGCTTTGAAAAAGTGGGTCATGTTGGCACTGTTTTCAATATGAGTGTGGGCTATAATCTAGAGGGTATTAAGAGTCTGGAAATGACTAGCTTTATGGATAAAATGATAAATGGGTCTAAGGAAATTGCTCAAATCAAGAGTATCCTTCAAGAAGAGTTTCCTCAGTTTGCAGATATTGAAATTCCTGCGCAGATTACCAATAATGTAACTCTTTCCACTATGCACGGTTGTCCTCCTGAAGAGATTGAACAAATTGCTCGTTATCTGATGGAGGAAAAAGGATTGCATACTACTATCAAACTAAACCCTACCTTGCTCGGTAAAGAGGTGTTGGGAAGGATGATTCGTGATGACCTTGGTTACCGGGATATAAAGATTCTTGATACTGTATTTGAGCATGACTTACAATATGATCGGGCCCTTCAGCTGATCAAAACCCTTCAAGAAATAGCTGCTAAGGAAAAGTTGATTTTTGGCATTAAGCTTTCTAACACCTTGCCGGTCGCAAATCATAAAGGGTATCTACCAGGGGATGAAATGTATATGTCAGGGCGGGTTCTCTATCCAATAGCCATAAACCTTTATCATAAGCTAATGCAAGACGTTACAGGAGAGCTTAAGGTTTCTTACTCAGCGGGAGCAGATGCTATCAATATTGTAGATATTTTAGCAACAGGTACAAGACCTATTACACTCGTTACGGATTTGTTAAAGCCAGGAGGTTACTCGCGCCTTGTTCCATGTTTAGAAAATATAGAATCGGAAATGAAGTTTCGTGGGTATGAAAATTTAGAACAGTTAGCAAGTAATAAATTGTCGAATCTAGAACAAGCGGCAAGTGAGGCGCTTCTCAATAAACGCTACAAGAAAAGTTACCATCCCTATCCTTTGCCTAAAGTCAATTCCCCTCTTCCTATGTTTGACTGTATAGCGGCACCTTGCAGAGAAGGATGTGCAATCTGTCAGGATATACCTGACTATGCCTGGGCAATGGCAAATGGACAGTGGGATCAAGCCTTGGAAATTATTTTAGCACGCAACCCGTTACCAGGGGTGACTGGCTATATTTGTACCCAACTTTGTCAGAGAGTCTGTACTCGTAATCATTATGATGAACCTGTAGGCATTCGAGACTTAAAAAAATTTGCCGCCCTTAATGGAAATGTTACCTTGCGAACGAAAGATAAGAATAATAAACGTGTAGCTGTAATTGGCAGTAATCCAATGGGATTATCAGCTGCTTTTTTTCTAGCATTAAATGGTGTTGAAGTAGTCATATTCGAAGCTGGCCTCCAAGGTACGGGCATAACAGGAATTCCGCCGAAAATGGTTATTCCTCAGGAAGTAATTCAAAAAGATCTAGAACGTATCATAAATATGGGCGTTACCATAGCGTACTCTCAGCTTATCGAAAAACCTGAAAAGTTATTACAAGCAGGCTTTGATGATGTTTATGTAGCTTTTGATACAGAGGTTATGACGAAACCGAAGATTATCATCCAGGCCTGCGCTGATGGCAGGCAGGCTGCAGAGGAAATTTGCAGAAAAATGGGGATTGTTCTTGAAGAAGAGTCTGATTCTATATTGCTGTTTTCCCCAGAAGAAATCTTAGCAATGAAAAATCTTCGCAGAAGAATTGAAATCAGGCAAAGACCACAGCGGGCTGCTATAGAAAACTGTACGGAAGATGAAGCTCGCAGAGAGGCTGCTCGCTGCATGCAGTGTTCTACTTTTTGTGATAAATGCGTTGAGGTTTGCCCTAACCGGGCTAATTATACCTACGTTGCTTCGCCACAGAGCATCATGCTGCCAATCGTAGCTTATGAAAATGGCAGATTAGTAGTAGCAGGGGAAGAACTATTCAAAGTGAACCAGACACGGCAGATTATTCACTTAGATGATTTTTGCAATGAATGTGGCAATTGTACTTCTTTTTGTGTTCACCATGGAAAACCATACATGGATAAACCAAGATTGTTTTTACGAAGAGGTGACTTTGAACGGGAAGATAATAATGCTTTTTATATTGAGGATAATACCATTCTAAGGCGGGAGGGTGGTAGAGAGTCAAAACTAGCCATGGGTCAAGATGGTGTAGTTTTTTCCAATTACTTAGTCCGTATTCATTTATCGCCTACTTTTAAAATGAAAGAGATGAATTTGAAGAGACCCTTTGGTGGAACGTTATCCCTAAGAGAGGCAGCTGAGATGGCATTAATCTTCAAGGGAATTAGAACTTCCCTGCTTTTTCTGCCCTTGGGGTCTAATTGAGAACGGCGAAGGCTGGGTATAACTAACACTTCTTATATAATCTTTGGCATTTTCTATAGTGTAGCTTAATTTAAGGAGGTTTCATTTTGAAAATCGATTTTAATAAAATTCTAGAATTAGCACAGAAATATGAGCCGGATATGAGTAAGTTTTTGCGAGACATGATTGCTATTCCTAGTGAAAGCTGCCACGAAGAAAAGGTTATTCTTCGTATTAAGGAAGAAATGGAAAAGGTGGGATTTGATAAGATCGATATTGATCCTATGGGCAATATTTTTGGTTTTATCGGTCATGGTAATCATCTGATTGCTATGGATGCTCATATTGATACGGTTGGCATTGGTAACTCTGAGAATTGGCAATATGATCCTTATAAAGGCTATGAAGATGATGAAATTATTATCGGGCGAGGTGCTAGTGACCAAGAGGGCGGTATGGCTTCCATGGTGTATGCTGGCAAAATCATCAAGGAACTTGGTTTGGAAGATGACTATACCTTAGTAGTTGTTGGTTCGGTGCAGGAAGAGGATTGTGATGGTTTGTGCTGGCAATATATTATTAATGAAGGTAAGTTAAAGCCGGAATTTGTTGTGATTACAGAACCAACGGACGGTAAGATCTATCGAGGTCAACGGGGGCGAATGGAAATAAAGGTAGTAACGAAAGGCATAAGCTGTCATGGCTCGGCTCCGGAACGGGGTGACAATGCCATTTATAAAATGGCTGGTATTCTGAATGATTTAAAAGCACTCCATGCAAACCTAATCGATCATAGTTTCTTGGGGAAAGGCAGTTTGACAGTCTCAGAGATTTTCCATACTTCCCCTTCGAGGTGTGCAGTAGCAGATAGTTGTTGGATTTCAATTGACCGCAGATTGACTGTTGGAGAGAGTGGAGAATATGCTATTGAGCAAATTAAAAACCTTCCATCTGTAAAGGCTGCCAATGCAGAGGTTACTATGTATACCTATGAAAGGCCTTCCTATAAGAATGTAGTTTATCCTACGGAATGCTACTTTCCAACTTGGCTGATAGATGCTGAGCATCCAGTATGTCATGCGGTGGTGAATGCATATAAGGAACTATTTAAAAAAGACCCTATCGTTGATAAGTGGACATTCTCAACCAATGGAGTTTCCATTATGGGACGCTATGGTATTCCATGCATCGGCTTTGGACCTGGCCATGAAGATCAAGCTCATGCACCGAATGAACGTACATGGAAACAGGAACTAGTCAATTGTGCAGCCGTATATGCTGTGATTCCTATGATGTACACTCGAGGGAAAAAATAGTGTTTTGTGGTGGAATGATTGTATACAGCTGTAAATATGCTCACCCTTCGCCGTTCTCCATTCGATGAGCATAACTATAAAAATATTGGAGGATTATTATTATGCAAACAAATTTTCGAGGCAGACATTTTATTAATTTAGAAGATTTCACAAAAGAAGAAGTGGATACCATGCTAGAGGTTTCTCTTGATCTTAAAAAGAAATTTGCCATGGGTGTTCCTACGAATTATTTGCAAAATCAATCCATGTTTCTTATATTTTTCGAACAATCCACTCGTACTAGAAATTCCATGGAAGCTGGCTTTGCACAGCTAGGAGGACACGCTGGTTTTCTTGATTCCAGCAGTATGCAAATTGCTCATGGAGAAAGTGCCAAAGATACGGCTATTATCCTTTCTGGTTTTGGTCATGCCATTGCTTGTCGTTATTGTAATTGGGGTTATGGTAACAAATATTTGAATGAAATGGCCAAATGGTCGAAAAAACCAATTATGAATCTGCAGTGCGACCTCTATCATCCATTCCAAGCCTTAGCAGATTTAATGACGATGAAAGAAAAACTTGGGGACTTAAAACGTGTTAAAGTAGCTATCATTTGGGCCTATGCAGAAAGTCACAAGAAACCAATTTCTGTACCCGTATCGCAAGTACTAGTATTTCCTCGTTATGGGATGGATGTATGGCTAGCTCATCCGAAAGGGTGGGAACTTCCCGATTGGGTGATTGAACAGGCTAAAGCAAATGCGGATAAATATGGCGGCAGCGTAACGGTTACGAACAATGAAGCAGATGCTTATGAAGGAGCACACATTGTGATTCCTAAGAACTGGGGTAATTGGGTAAATGACCAAACCGGAGTGGCGGCTTCGGGTGCTGTTTCTGTTGTTGATGATAAACTTATGGCTCAAAGGTCTTGGAAATGTACGGAGGCAAAGATGGCAACGGCGGATAAAAATGTCCTGTATATGCATGCCTTACCTGCTGACAGAAATAATGAAGTAGAAGATGCTGTAATTGATGGACCACAGTCCGTTGTTTATGACGAAGCAGAAAATCGTCTCCATACCGCCAAGGCTGTTATGACTTTGCTAATGGGTGGGAGATAAGCTATGGGTAAGCTTGCGGTTGTCGCTATTGGCGGTAATTCCTTAATTAGTGATCATGCTCATGAAACGGTTGAAGACCAATATCATGCCGTTTGTGAAACAGCTAGGTGCATTGCTGGTATGGCGATGCAGGGCTATGAGATTATCATTACTCATGGTAATGGTCCGCAAGTTGGTTTTATTCTCAGGCGATCAGAAATTGCCAGTGAAATAGCAGGTATGCATCCTGTGCCCTTGGTTAGTTGCGGAGCGGATACACAAGGTGCTATTGGGTATCAGATTCAGCAAGCAATGGACAATGAGTTTAGGAAAAGGGGTATGAACAAGTCGGCCATTACTATCATTACCCAAGTTCGCGTCGATGGAAATGATCTAGCTTTTAAAAATCCTACAAAACCAATTGGGTCTTTCTATACTCAGGAACAGATGGAAAAAATTAAGAGTCAATACCCAAGCTGGATCATGCATAGTGATGCTGGCAGAGGCTATCGCCGGGTTGTTGCCTCACCTCTTCCTGAGGAAATTATTGAAGGGGAAGTGATTAAAAAACTTGCTACAGAAGGCTATTGTGTTGTGGCAGTTGGTGGTGGCGGCATTCCAGTAGTATTACAAGAAGATGGTACGCTGCAAGGTGTAGAGGCGGTTATTGATAAGGATTTTTCTTCTAGTTTATTAGCAATAAACGTCAATGCGGATGTTCTTATTATTTCAACGAGTGTACCCAAAGTATGTATATACTATGGTAAGGCTAATGAGCAGGCATTGGAGAAGGTTACTTTAGGGCAAATAAAAGAGTATGTACAAGAAGGACATTTTGCTCCAGGCAGTATGCTGCCTAAGATTGAGGCTGTAATTAACTTTCTAGAAAGTGGTGGTAAGAAAGCTATTATTACAAATCCAGAGTCTTTGGAAGATGCTATAGCTGGGAAAACAGGAACGCATATTGTTAAGGAGTAGCATAACTAACGCTTCGCCGTGCTACTTAACCTACGCGTATTGTTATATTCATTTTTTAACTGTTTATGGCTTAAAAAATATTTCCCCAAGGAAGACCAAGATAACGGGGAGGATTAAGGATGGCAACTATTTTACGAGGTGGCACGATTGTAACGGGAACAGATTATTATCAAAGTGATGTTCGTATTGAGGGGGAAAAAATTGTAGCCATTGGTAGCGGGGTAGCAACAGTGGAAGATGCTATCTTGCAAGTGGATGGTTGCTACTTGTTTCCTGGTGGTATTGATGTTCATACACATTTTGCTTTGCCCGTAGGTAATATGGTTACGGCAGATGATTTTGGTAGTGGTACAAAAGCAGCAATTATGGGCGGAACAACAACGATTATTGATTATGCTACACAATTTAAGGGGGAAAGTCTCAAAGAGGCTTTGGGAAATTGGCATAAGAAAGCCCAGGGCCAATGTTATGCAGATTATGGTTTTCATATGGCCATTACGGATTGGAATGAGGGCATTGCCCAGGAAATCTCTTGGTTAGCTCAGGAGGCTGGCGTTACGTCCATTAAACTGTATATGGCTTATAAGAATATTTTGCAAGTGGATGATAGTGTTTTGTTTCAAGCATTGGAACGCAGTAAACAGTATGGTGTACTCCTATGTTTGCATTGTGAAAATGGGGATATGATACATAATTTAGTCAATCAATATTTGCGTAATGGGCAGGTCACTCCCAATTATCATCCTTTATCTCGTCCGGTCATTGCAGAGAAGGAAGCCGTTACGCGGGCCATTGCCTTGGCAGAAGTTCTGGGGGCACCTATCTATGTTGTACATTTAAGCTGCTATGAAGCTTTGGAAGTGGTAGCTGATGCAAAAAGGCGAGGGGTAACTGTTTTTGCTGAAACATGCCCTCAGTATTTACTGCTAGATGAAAGCTATTATGAAGGAAGCTTTACTAGTGCAAAATATGTCATATCACCGCCCTTGCGCTCGAAAGGCAATCAAGAAAAGTTATGGAGAGGACTTCGTGCGGGTATCTTAGATACCGTTGCTACCGATCATTGTTCTTTTAATTTTCAGGGACAAAAAACCCAAGGCAGGAATGATTTTAGTAAAATACCCAATGGCATGCCAGGGGTTGAAAATCGGTTAGGTCTGTTGTACACCTATGGTGTTGTGCCAGGTAAGATAAGTCTTAACCAATTTGTGAATATAACCGCTGCTCACCCCGCAAAAATTCTAGGATTATTTCCCCAAAAGGGAACCATTGCTCCAGGCAGTGATGGAGATATTGTAGTATGGAATCCGAAGGCCGAGTCGATTATTACAGCTAAGGAACAATATCAGCGGGTGGATTATTCTCCCTATGAAGGTTTTAAGCAAATTGGAAAAGTAGAGCATGTTTTTCTGCGGGGGCAGCATATTGTATGTAATAGTATATTGTGTAACGAGCCAAAGGGGAGGTATATTTCACGTAAATCATTTTGAGTGAGGTGGTGTGAAGTATGTTTACAGTAACGATTAATGACATTCTTTATTCTAGCAAGGAAGATATGAATTTACTGGAGTTTTTGCGAGAGGAAGCTCGACTAACTTCTGTAAAAAATGGCTGTAGCGAAGGCGCTTGCGGCGCTTGTATGGTGCTGGTAGACGGAAAGGCCATTCGTGCTTGTCTGCTCACGATAACGAAAGTGCAGGAGAAAAAGGTTATTACAATAGAAGGCCTCACAGAACAGGAAAAGGAGCTTTATAACTGGGCTTTTACAGAAGCTGGGGCTGTACAGTGCGGGTTTTGTACACCAGGCATGATCATTAGTGCTAAGGGGTTGTTAGACCAAAAATCCAATCCTTCATCAGTGGATATTAAAAAAGCATTGAACGGAAATATTTGCCGCTGTACAGGGTATGTAAAAATTGAAAAGGCGGTTTCCATGGTTGCTAAAGCCTTACGAGAAGGATATATCCCTTCGCCAATGCAACAAGAAAATCGTGTTGGCGAAAGGCTGCAGCGTATGGATGCTAAGGCAAAAATACTAGGTACTGGTCAATATGTAGATGACATGAAGGTTGATGATATGCTATATGCTGCAGTGCTAAGAGCTAAATATCCAAGAGCCTTAGTAAAGAGCATTGATATTTCTAAAGCTCAAAGCTATCCAGGAGTTATTGCTGTTTTAACCGCAAAGGATGTGCCTGGTCAGCGTTTTCTAGGGCACATTGTTCCTGATTGGCCAGTTCTAATTGCAGAGGGGGAAGAAACCCGATATGTTGGAGATGGGATTGCCCTGATAGCAGCTACAAGTAAGGCCATTGCCAGAGAGGCATTGCAGTTTATTAATGTAGAATACCAAGAATTAATCCCCTTACTTACACCAGCAGCTGCCTTAGAAAGTGAGAATTATACTGTCCATTCCAATGGCAATGTGCTAAAAAAGATTATACTTACACGAGGCAATGTAGATGAGGCCATTGAGAATGCAAAGTATGTTGTAACTAAAAAATACACCACGCCGCCAACAGAACATGCTTTTCTAGAACCAGAAAGTGCCTTAGCCATTCCTGAAGGTGATGGTGGTATTAGGGTATATACAGGGGATCAAAGTGTATATGATGATCATCATGGCATTGTAAGTATGTTAGGTTTAGCTCCTGATAAGGTAAGGATTATTAGTAAACTGGTAGGAGGAGCTTTTGGCGGTAAGGAAGATCTATCGGTACAGCATCATGCTGCTTTACTGGCCTGGTGTACCAAGAGGCCTGTTAAACTTACCCTTGCGCGACAAGAGAGTATGAATGTCCATCCGAAGCGCCATGCGATGGAAATGGAATTCACTACCGCCTGTGATGAAAATGGAATTTTGACAGCAGTAAAAGCTAGCCTAGTGTCCGATACTGGTGCCTATGCTTCTTTAGGAGGGCCTGTTTTGCAAAGGGCCTGTACACATGCTGCAGGACCATACCGCATTGATAATGTAGATATTACTGGTCTTGGAGTATATACTAACAATCCACCAGGGGGAGCTTTCCGTGGCTTTGGAGTGACGCAATCTTGCTTTGCTATGGAATCAAACCTTAATCTATTAGCCGATCAAGTAGGAATTTCTACCTGGGAAATTCGTTATCGCAATGCCATTGAGCCTGGTGATGTAATGACCAATGGGCAAATTGCCGATGAGGGAACAGCCATCAAAGAAACGTTGCTAGCAGTACGTGATGTTTTTGCGAAATATCCAAACGCTGGAATTGCCTGTGCGATGAAGAATAGTGGTCTTGGTGTGGGCATAGTTGATATGGGGCGTGTACGCCTTGGAGTGCAACAAGGACGGGTCGTAGTTTTCACTAGTGCAGCCTGTGTTGGCCAAGGATTAGCTACCGTTCTAATGCAAATTGTTGGGGAGGTAACGGGACTTTCAGCGGATTTCATTAGAGTCCATACGCCAGATACTCTGCGAACGCCTAATGGAGGAACATCAACAGCATCGAGGCAAACTACCTTTAATGGCGAAGCTGCCAGACTAGCGGCAATGGCTTTACAAGCAGATTTGGAGATGTATTCTTTAGAAGAAATAGAAGGAAAAGAATACTATGGAGAATATTCTGGTATAACCGATCCCATGAACTCTGAGAAGCTACATCCTGTCAGTCATGTTACTTACGGCTTTGCAACCCAAGTAGTGGTTCTTGATGAAGAGGGTAAGCTTAAAAAGGTAGTAGCTGCACATGATGTAGGCAAAGCCATTAATCCTCTTACGATTGAGGGTCAGATTGAAGGGGGAGTAGTAATGGGCCTTGGTTATGCTCTCACAGAGGATTTTCCATTGAAAAATGGTATGCCGACAGCAAAATTTGGAACGTTAGGCTTACTGCGTTCGAGTCAGGTGCCTGAGATTGACTGTATTATCATTGAAAAAAATCCTTATTCCCTGGCCTATGGTGCCAAAGGAATTGGAGAAATTGTTACTATTCCCACTGCCCCTGCAGTAGCAGGAGCTTATTATGCTTGGGATAAAAATTTTAGAAATAGCCTTCCTCTTAAAGGCACACCTTATAGTAAAAAGAACAGCGGCTCATCCTAAAAGGGTGGCTGCTGTTTTGCATAATATGCTAAAAAAAATAGCAGGATTTAAAAGTTGTCATAGAGAAAGTATATAGAGAATATTCTTACATTTCGCAATTTTTCGCTAAAATCTAATAAACGACATGGAAAACTGCCGCTGTGATATGAATCTTAATCTAATGAGGGATGTAAAGATGAAACTGATTGAAGTGCAAAATTTATTAGATGCTGAAGTAGTAGGTGGGAGTGAATGGATTGGCAGAGAAGTAGTGACAGTATTTGGAGCTGATTTAATGAGTGATGTGTTAGCGTTTACTAATGAGAGTACCTTATTATTAACAGGACTAACCAATATTCAAGTCATACGTACTGCAGAAATGAGCGATCTAGTGGGGATTGTTTTTGTGCGCGGTAAGCGCCCAGGTCCTGAAGTAATAGAACTAGCCAGTAGTAAAAAGATTCCCTTACTTGCGACAAAACATTCCTTATATGAGTCGTGCGGCAGATTGTATCAGCAGGGATTAAAAAGCTGCCCCTTAATCGGTGAACTGCCATGAGCGGGAAACAAGAGATTATATTAGAATTTACCCTCAAGGCCTCCTGTTTTGACTCCGCAGGTGAAGCATCCAGTAAAGTAAAACGGGTACTGCAGCAGATTGGAGTACGTGCAGATATCATACGTCGCATTGCAATTAGTGCTTATGAAGCAGAAATGAATGTTATTATTCATTCATTAGGGGGCATTATGCGAGCTGTAATTTACTTTGATCATGCGGAACTTTTATTTGAAGATCAAGGGCCAGGTATTGGAGATGTTAAGCTGGCAATGCAAGAAGGTTTTTCCACGGCTTCTGATTCTGTACGACAAATGGGCTTTGGTGCTGGTATGGGACTGCCTAATATGGCTCGTTGTGCCGATGTCTTTGATATACAATCCGAAGTGGGTATCGGTACTAAGATTAGGATGATTATCTATTATTAATATAAGTTAAAGATTGTGTGGTGGTATGAATGGATGAATATTTTCATTCTGTGCGGTTAATTGACAGTCGGTGCAAGGGCTGCGTAAACTGCACCAAACATTGTCCTACGGAAGCCATCCGAATTCGTGCTGGTAAGGCACATATTATCGAGTCGCGATGTATTGACTGCGGTGCATGTATCCGCCATTGTTCAAGTCATGCGAAAACAGCAGTGACGGATTCACTGGCAGATTTGGCGCGTTATGCAATAAATATTGCATTACCTGCTCCTACTTTGTATGCCCAATTTCCATTAGAATTTTCCATTGAGGCTATTTTGGGAGGTCTTTATACATTAGGTTTTGATGAAGTGTTTGAAGTAGCGAGAGGGGCAGAGGTTCTATCCCTGCCAATAAAAAAATATCTTAACGGTAAAGAAAGTAAAAAACCAGCAATTTCTTCTGCTTGTCCAGCTGTCGTTCGATTAATACAAGTGGAATTTCCAGAACTTATTGAAAATCTAGTGCCCCTTGCCGCGCCCGTAGAAGTGGCAGCGAGACTAGCACGATCTGTATACAGTAAAAAGTATGATCTCACGGCTGATGAAGTCGGTGTATGGTTTATTACACCTTGTCCGGCCAAAATGACGGCCTGTAAACAGCCCATAGGCTATGGAAAATCAAATATTACGGGTGCTATTGCTATTTCTCAGATCTATGGGGATTTACTGCGCAATATATCCCAAATTAAAAAAGAAAAGACAAAGAATGATCATATGGCTTCATGGGTTGGGATTGGTTGGGCTGTAGCGGGAGGAGAGACGTCTCATATCCCAGAGGCAAAAAAATTGGTGGTACATGAAATTAGCAATGTAAGCAGTGTCTTAGAACAGGTAGCTATGGGGAAGTTAGATGAGATTGATTATATTGAAACATTAGCTTGTGCTGGCGGTTGTATTGGAGGACCGCTTACCATAGAAAATCGCTTTGTAGCCGAAAGTCGTATGAAAGAGCGGATGGAAAGACTAAAAGATAACTATCAAGAGTCCAAGGAAGATCTCTTTAGGGATTATGATACGGATGAACTTAGCATTATTGAACGGCGGGTGATTGAGGCAAAGCCGATGATGTTGCTTGACAAAGATATCTGCAAAGCTATGGATAAAGTTGATTTAATAGAAAAAACTCTTGGAAGCTTGCCCGGGCTGGACTGCGGTTCTTGTGGTTCACCAAATTGCAGGGCACTGGCAGAAGATATTGCCCAGGGCAGAGCCAGTGAAACCGATTGTTTATTTCGACTTAGGGAACGAGTACGTGATTTAGCAAAAGAAATGATTAGTCTAGCAGAAAAATTGCCACCTCCATTAGATAAAGAAGCAGAAGAGTGAGGAGAGTGCAGCATGCTTGTACGGGAGTTAGCAGAATTTTTAGAAGCTAAAGTGGTGGCTGGCACCACAAAGGTTGATAATGTTATTAAGGGTGGCTATGCTTCTGATTTATTGAGTAATGTAATGAGTCAGGCAAAAAGTGGGGATGTTTGGATTACCATGCATGGACATCAAAATGTGGTGGCTGTAGCTTCCTTGCTGGGGTTGTCAGCAGTGGTTATTGCTGGTGATGGTTCCCTAGAACAAGAGGCGCTCAATAAGGCCGATGCAGAAGAAATACCCATCGTAAGTACTTCATTGTCGACTTTTGAAGTAGTGGGCTTATTGTATGGGAAAGGTATTCGGGGAGCATGATGCGTCAGTTCGTGACAGATTTGCATGTTCATTCCTTATTATCCCCCTGCGCTGAAGTAGAAATGACGCCAAGAAATATTGTATGGCATGCGGCAAATCATGGCATTGATATTGTGGCCATTACAGATCATAATGCCTGTGATAATGTTGCAGCTGCCTTTGTAGCTGCAAAGGATACGAAAGTGATTGTTTTACCAGGTATGGAGGTTGAGACCAAAGAAGAAGTTCATATTATAGTTTTGTTTGAAAGGATCAAACAGCTTATAGAGTGGGAACAAGTGGTTATGGCTCACATGTCAGGACGATTAAATGATGAAAAACGTTTTGGAGCTCAGTTTGTTGTTGATGAGAAGGATGAATTCATTCGGATAAAGCCTGAAATGTTATTGAACGCTTTGTCCATGGGGATTACAGAAGTATGCAGTAAAGTGAATGCCCTGGGCGGAATCTGCATTGCCAGTCATGTGGATAGACCAGCAAATAGCATCATCGCGCAGCTTGGTTTTATTCCAGAAAATCTGACATTGGCAGCCGTGGAAGTTTCATCCTTTACCAATCCTAAAACAGCCGCGAAAAGATTCCCTGAAATTGGAAGGTTGCCGATTGTGACTTCTTCTGATGCTCATCGAATGGAGGATTTTATAAAGGGTCCTAAAACAGTATTCTATATGGAAGAACCAACATTATCTGAAATTCAGCAAGCGTTGAAGAAACAAAATTTACGAATTTTTGAGTACTCATAAGGAGGAATATTATGAAGAAGAAACAATCCAAATGCTGCTGTGGTAATAAAAAACAATTTATCCAATTAGATGAAATCTTAATGAAATATCAAGGTAGTAAAGGGGCATTAATTCCAGTACTACAAGATACACAAAATGCATATGGATATTTGCCTAAAGAAGTGATTTATTATATTGCAGAGAGCATGGACATTCCCGTTAGTCAGATTTATGGTGTTGTTACTTTTTACTCTCAATTTCATCTGACTGCTCGAGGGAAGCATATAATTCGTGTTTGTCTAGGGACCGCTTGTCATGTACGTGGTGCAAAAGCTATTTTAAAGTCTATTGAAGATCAATTGAAAATTAAAGCCGGAGGTACTACGCCAGATCTATTGTTCACCTTAGAAACAGTCGCTTGTATTGGTGCATGCGGATTGGCGCCTGTATTAATGATAAATGAAGACACTTACGGTCGGCTTACCCCAGAAAAAACATCTAAAATTCTTGCAAAGTATACGTAACCGTTATGCGAGAGTTATCATTGCATATTCTTGACTTAGTGCAAAATGCTATTGAAGCGGGTGCAACTAAAGTTTCTTTAGAGATTATTGAAGAGCGACAAAATAAAAATACACTGCTTATTCGCGTCGAAGATAATGGACGGGGTATGGAGGAGGCAACGCTAAAAAGAGTGACAGACCCCTTTGTTACCAGTAGAAATACACGGCGCATCGGTCTTGGATTATCCCTTATTCATATGTCCACCCAAATGTGCGAAGGATATCTAAATATAGTTTCAGATCTAGGCAGAGGAACGATGGTTGAGGCTTTATACAAGCATAGCCATATCGATCGGCCACCAATGGGAAATATTGCCGAAACCATTAGGTCTATTATCATTGGTAATCCAGAGCTGAATTTTAGTTATAGCCATAGAGTTGATAGGAAGAAATTTTCGTTAACAACACAAGAAATGATTGAAATCTTAGGCGATATTCCCTTAACTGAGCCAATGGTACTCGTTTGGTTACAGGAGTATCTAGGGGATAACCTAATGAATTTATATGATATAAAGAATTTACATGGAGGTGCATCCAGTGAAAACAATTGAGGATTTAAAACGTCTGCGTGAACAGGTGCAATCCCAGACACGCCTGCGTCATGAACATAGTAAACAAATTATTGTTGGCATGGGAACTTGTGGTATTGCCGCGGGTGCTAGAGAAGTGATGTCAGCAATTCTAGACGAAATTTCCAAACGAAAATTAGAAGATATTTCAATACACCAAACCGGTTGCATTGGCATGTGTGAAAAAGAAGTCATTATTGATGTAATATTGCCTGGTGAGCCGCGTATTACTTATGGGGGAGTTACAACTGCTCATATTCCTAAGATTATCTTAGAGCATGTTATCAATGGCTGTATTGTTAAGGAATTAGTTGTTGGAAAGATTACAGAATAAAGTTTTGAGTAGTAGGAGGATAAAAATGGAACATTTTAGAGCCCATGTGCTCATTTGTGCTGGTACTGGCTGCATATCTTCAGGCTCAAAAAAGGTTGAGGCTGCCTTCCGCAACCAATTGGAAAAAACAGGTCTTGATAAAGAAGTGAAAATTGTAGAAACGGGTTGCCATGGATTTTGTGAAATGGGGCCCATGGTTATTATTTACCCTGAAGGTGTATTTTATATTCGTGTTCACGAAACGGATGTTGTGGACATTGTGGAAGAACATTTATACAAGGGGCGCATTGTTGAACGCTTATTATTTAAAGAACAGGGTACTTTGGATGCAATTCCAAATTACAAAGATATTGATTTTTACAAAAAACAAATGCGTATTGTTTTGGCCAATTGTGGTCATTTAGATCCAGAGGAAATTAATGAATATATCGCGGTCGGTGGTTATGAAGCCTTAGGTAAAGTGCTGACAACGATGAAACCAGAAGAGGTGATTGAGGAAATCAAAAAATCCGGACTGCGGGGCCGTGGGGGCGGTGGTTTTCCTACAGGCATGAAATGGGGATTTACTCGTAATGCAACAAGTGATAAAAAGTATGTAATCTGTAACGCAGATGAAGGAGACCCAGGTGCATTTATGGATCGCAGTGTACTAGAGGGTGATCCTCATCGTGTAATTGAAGGTATGGCAATTTGCGGTTATGCCATTGGTGCAGATGAAGGATACTTTTATGTACGAGCAGAGTACCCCCTAGCTATTAAACGTTTGCAAATTGCCATTGCACAGGCAAAAGAAATAGGACTGATTGGTGACAATATCTTTGGAACGGGTTTTAACTTTCATTTGAAAATTAAAGAAGGGGCGGGAGCGTTCGTATGCGGTGAAGAGACAGCCTTATTAGCTTCCATTGAAGGCAAACGAGGGACGCCGCGAAATCGTCCGCCATTCCCTGCCATTTCCGGCTTGTGGGGGAAACCAACCAATATTAATAACGTAGAAACCTTTGCAAATGTCCCGTCGATTATCACCAAAGGTGCAAAGTGGTATTCTGCAATCGGCACTGAGGGCAGCAAGGGGACAAAGGTATTTGCCTTGACGGGTCGCATTAATCATACTGGTTTAGCGGAAGTGCCCATGGGTATTACTATGGGGGAGATTATCTATGATATTGGCGGCGGTATTCAAGGTGGTAAGAAATTCAAAGCCGTACAAATTGGCGGTCCTTCTGGCGGTTGCCTGCCCGAGAGTCTGTTAGATATGTCTATTGATTATGATTCACTACTCAAAGTCGGTGCCATGATGGGATCAGGCGGTTTGGTTGTAATGGATGAGACTACTTGCATGGTGGATATTTCTAAATTTTTCATTCACTTCACACAATCAGAGTCTTGTGGAAAATGCACACCTTGCCGTGAAGGTACTAAGCGAATGCTGGAAATCCTTATTCGTATTACAGAAGGTGAAGGTAAAGACGGCGATATTGAACTGCTCGAAACCTTAGCCAAGAATATTAAACTGACATCTCTTTGCGGTTTAGGACAAACTGCACCCAATCCTGTACTGAGTACATTACACTATTTTCGTGATGAATACGAAGCTCATATTAAAGAAAAACGTTGTCCCGCAGGTGTTTGTACAGGACTGACTCGTTATAACATTACAAAAGAGTGTAAGGGGTGTAGCTTATGCATAAAAGAATGTCCGGTGGAAGCTATTAGCGGTGAAAAGAAAGGATTGCATAAAATAGATCCATTAAAATGTATCCGATGCGGTGCTTGCTTGCCTAAATGTCCGTTCAAGGCAATTCGTAAAGGATGATGCTGATAGAAGGAGGGAAACCTATGGAAATGGTTCGTGTAACAATTGATGGACAGAAAATTGAAGTAGTAAAAAATTCTACAGTGCTTCAAGCAGCTCAGTCTGTAGGAATTAATATACCCACATTATGCTATCATCCAGAGCTTAGAACAGAGGGAAAGTGCCGGGTATGTATGGTGGAAGTAGAAGGGGCACGCACCTTAGTAGCATCTTGCATCTATCCAGTACATGAGGGCATGGTAATACACACTACCACTGCTGCTGTACGTGAAGCGCGTAAATTAGTAGTAGAATTATTACTTGCCAATCATCCCCAAGATTGTTTATCTTGTCAGCGCAACTTAAGTTGTGAGCTGCAAAATATTGCTAGTGACCTTGGTATTCGTAAAGTGCGCTTTGATGGTGAACGGAAAAGTTATCCCATTGATACATCCAATCCATCCATTGTACATGATCAAAGTAAGTGTATTCTTTGCGGTCGTTGCGTACGAGTCTGCAGTGATCGTCAAGGTATGCACGTATATAGCTTTGCCAATCGAGGTTTTACTACGACAGTGGTACCTGCTTTCCAGCAAGGACTACATGAAGTAGCCTGTACATACTGCGGGCAGTGCGCTGCTGTATGTCCGACCGGTGCCATTACAATTAAAGATGATACTGCTCAAGTATGGCAGGCCTTAAGCGATTCGAGTAAGCACGTTGTTGTTCAGACGGCTCCAGCGGTTAGGGTAGCTTTAGGAGAGGCACTAGGATACCCCCACGGTACAATTGTGACGGGGAAAATGGTAGCTGCCCTTAAGATGCTTGGCTTTGATCGTGTGTTTGATACAAATTTTACAGCGGATCTTACTATTATGGAGGAAGGTTTTGAGCTATTAGATCGTCTGCAAAATGGCGGAACACTACCCATGATCACCTCTTGTAGCCCGGGGTGGGTGAATTTCATAGAACTTGTGTATCCAGATTTATTAGAGCATTTGTCTACGGCCAAGTCTCCTCAACAAATGTTTGGTGCTTTGGTGAAAACCTATTATGCTGAGAAAACAGGTATTGATCCTAAGAATATTATCTCTGTTGCCATTATGCCTTGTACAGCGAAGAAGGCTGAGGCCGTGCGGGAAGAAATGCGTTCTAGTGGCTACCAAGATGTTGATTATGTAGTGACAACTAGTGAACTGGCCATGATGATTCGTGAGCAGGGACTTAGTTTTACAGCATTACCAACAGAAGAATTTGATGCTCCTATGGGTATTAGTACTGGTGCAGGCGTTATTTTTGGAGCTACAGGCGGAGTTATGGAAGCTGCACTGCGTACGGTTTATGAAGTCGTGACAGGGAAGGATCTAGAATGTATTGATTTTAAAGAAGTGCGTGGTTTGGAAGGTATTAAGGAAGCTAGGGTGCAAATTGGTGAACTTACTGTAAAAATTGCCGTTGCCCATACATTGAGCAATGCTAGAAAACTCATGGAAAAAGTAAAAAAAGGGCAAGCAGATTATCACTTCATTGAGATTATGGCCTGCCCAGGCGGTTGTATCGGCGGTGGTGGTCAGCCTGCTATAAAATCAACAGATTTACGGCAAAAAAGAATGGATTCTATCTATGAATGTGATACGGTTGCTAAGGTGCGTAAATCCCATCATAATCCAGCTGTAAAAGAATTGTACGATACTTGGCTAGGCAAACCATTAGGAGAAAGATCTCATCAGCTACTTCATACTCACTATCACCCGCAAAAACGGTGATAAGCTAAAACAGCTAACCATTCCTAACATGGTCATGTAGAAAAATTTTATAAGGAGTTTCCTTCGTACGACAAAATTTGCAGAGGTTGTCTATTATAATATAGATAAAGGTTAAAAGATAAAGCCTTTTTATAAGTGAAAAAGCATTAAGAAGTGGAGGAATTTTATGAAGAATATTCTTGTTATTTGTGACGGCGGTTTTTCTTTCAGTACAGTAGTTGAAAACATGAAGAGAATAGCTAATGAACGTAAATTAAAGGTCAATATATTCTGGGGAGCAGCTGGAGCATTATTTCACGGTGTGAATTTTGATCATATTGGTGTAATACTTGTTACCCCTCAGTTTAAAAAGTACCTGAATAATATAAAATCAGTTATCCCATCACATATTCCACTGCAACTCATTGACGGTAATCATAGCGATCATGAAGGATTGCTTGACCTAGGACTTGAATTAATGAATAAGTAATAAAAAATAAAACAAGGGGACAGGTATGGTGTTTTGCAACGCCGTACCTGTCCCCTTGTTTTTCTTGTTGTGATAAGAATCACGGTAAAAAAATGATCACATGGTATAGTTACCTTAATGTTTGCAGAGTAAAGAGTAATAAAAAAAGAATAATATATTATAAAGAAAAGGGGGATACGGAATTGAATAAATTAAACACATGGAATCCAGAAGATCCTGTTTTTTGGGAACAAGAGGGGAAGAAAATTGCCAATCGAAATTTATGGATTTCTGTACCCTCATTATTATTATCTTTTTCCGTATGGATGTTATGGTCGGTGGTCGTTGTTAACCTAAATAGCGCAGGGTTTATGTTTACCCCTGAGGAGTTATTCAGTTTAGCAGCGCTGCCAGGTTTGTCAGGTGCTACTTTGCGTATCTTTTATGCTTTTGTAGTGCCTATTTTCGGTGGACGTAATTGGACAATCATCAGTACAGCATCATTACTAATTCCGACAGTTGGTATTGGTTATGCGGTGCAAGATACCAATACCAGTTATACTACCATGGCTATTTTGGCAATTTTATGCGGTTTAGGTGGTGGGAATTTTTCTTCTTCTATGGGAAATATTAATTTCTTTTTTCCAAAAAGGCAGAGAGGAACTGCCTTAGGAATCAACGGAGGTCTAGGAAACTTAGGCGTTAGCGTGGTACAGTTTGTTATACCACTGGTTATTACGATGAGTGTTTTTGGCAGCGCGGCTGGTGAGCCTCAAATTTTGATGAAGGAGGGAATTGTTAAAAGCGTTTGGTTGCAAAATGCAGGTTTCATATGGATTATACCCATCCTCCTAACAACAGTAGCCTCCTTCTTTGGTATGAATAACCTAGAGACAACGAAGGCATCCATTAAGGAACAGTTAGTTATTTTCAAACGTAAACATTTATGGATTATGAGTTTTATCTATACCATTGCTTTTGGCTCATTCATTGGTTATTCCGCAGTTTTCCCTTTGCTGATAAAAATTCAATTTCCAGAACATGATCCCTTGCAATATGCCTTCTTAGGACCCTTAGTAGGAGCGTTGGCTCGCCCCGTAGGTGGCTGGGCAGCTGATAAATTTGGTGGAGCTTCGATCAGTTTTTGGGATATTATTATGATGATTGGTGCTACATTTTGGGTTATCTATTTTATGAATATACATAATTTCCCAATGTTTTTTGTAATGGCCTTGATCCTATTTGTGACGACAGGTGTGGCAAGTGGATCTACTTTTGGTATGCTTGCAAAAATCTTTACTCCCCAAGAAGCGGCACCAGCTATCGGTTTTATTTCGGCAGTGGCCGCTTATGGAGCCTTTTTTATACCGAAAGCCTTTGGTTGGTCAACCCAGGCAACCGGTACGCCAGCTACGGCTCTTTACGGATTTATCATCTTTTATATAGTGAGCCTATTTGTCATTCGATATTATTACAGTCACGGCAATGCTGAGATGAAGTGCTAATATAGCAAGCAGGCTATAAATATGCAGTTGAGTTTCCTTTACTTTTAAAGATAAACTATGTTAAATTGAATTTATATTCAAATAGTTTAGAAATAAAGGGTCTGGAAATGGGATGGTGAAGAAAATTGGCTGAACTATACGATGAATTTGGGCGTCATATTCATTATCTGCGGGTAGCAGTGACGGACAGGTGTAATTTTCGTTGCCAATACTGTATGCCGCCAGATGGTGTGAAATGGATAGATCATAATGAAATTTTACGGTATGAGGAATTATTGCGGATTATTGGTGCCTTCATCAGCTTAGGGGTAGATAAAGTGCGTATCACAGGTGGCGAACCTTTAGTACGTAAAGGCTTACTGCCTTTTTTGCGTAAGATTAAGATGATTCCTGGTATAAAAGAAGTGGCTTTGACTACAAATGGCAGTATGCTAAAAGAGTATGCTTCCCTTTTGAAGGAGGCAGGAGTGGATCGCATTAATGTCAGCCTTGATACGCTGCAACGAGAACGATTTATCAAACTAACAGGCCAGGATAAGCTTGCTGAGGTACTAGCAGGTATCAAAAAAGCCCAAGAAGTAGGCTTTAAACCAATAAAAATTAATATGGTTGTTATGAAAGGTTTTAATACAGATGAAATTCTGGAGATGGCTGCTCTAGCGATTAACAATCCTTATCAGATTAGATTTATTGAATATATGCCCTTTCAGATAGGAGAAAATTATCTCTATAAGGCTGATGAAATAGTAGGACAACTCATAGTAGCTGGCTTTCCCAAACTGATTCCTGAGAGGAGTGACAATTCTTCATCTCGAATTTATCATATAGCGGACTCTCAGGGCTCCATAGGTTTTATTGCTCCTGTTTCTCAGGAGTTTTGCAATGCTTGCAACCGTATCCGCCTTACTCCTGATGGATATTTAAAACCTTGTTTGCTATCGAATGATGAATATTGTTTGCGAGAAGAATTGCGGTCAGGAATTTCCGATCAGGAACTAATGGAAAGGATAAAGCAAGTTATCAGGAACAAACCGAAACAACATTATTTGGGGCAAGGGCAAATGAGTGAAAGGGGAATGTCTCGCATTGGAGGCTAAAACTAGTTATAACTCCAACAGACGACATAAGAGAGGAAATTGCCATGAAAATAATTGATGTAAGTTTGGCCCTTGGTATGGTGCTAGGACAAGATCTTACCCGCATTGTGCCTGGGGAATTTAAAGGGGTGGCTTTTAAAAAAGGTCACATCATTAAAGCAGAGGACATTCCCATGCTCCGCAGTATGGGAAAAAATAATATATATGTTATGGAAATCGAAGCAGGTCAGCTTCATGAAAATGATGCAGCTAAAGAACTAGCTCGTTTCGTATTTCAGGATGAACTGCTAGGTACGGAAGCTGCCGAAGGCAAGGTCAATAGCAGGGCTCATTGTCATGGGTTGTTAAAGATAGATAAGGAAAGGCTACTACAGATTAATATGTTAGACGGATTATCCTTATCTACGATACATACAAATACTCCCGTTCAGCCGGGGGAATTGATAGCTAGTGCCAAAATTATACCCTTGATATTGCCTCAAGCAACAATCGATGAGGTTGAAAAAATATGTGGGGCGGGTCCTTTACTTAGTATTGTTCCCTTTGAAGTTAAAAAAGCGGGGTTGATTATTACAGGTAATGAAGTATACCAGGGGATTATTGAAGATAAATTTGAAGCAGTTATTACCAAAAAGTTTGAAGCTCTAGGTAGCGCAGTTACCCAAACTGTGTTTTTACCAGATGATGCGGAGCATATTGCTGAGGAAATAAAAAAATTAAGTAATAGCAATGATATAGTATTTGTGACGGGGGGAATGTCTGTCGATCCTGATGATGTAACCCCTGTTGCTGTAAAAAAAACAGGAGCCCAGGTGGCCGTATATGGTACACCCGTACTGCCTGGTGCCATGTTTATGGCCGCTTATTTAGGTGAGGTGCCGATTCTTGGTATTCCTGCTTGTGGCATGTTTAGTAAGGTAACGGTACTAGATATTATATTACCTTTAGTGCTGGCAGGAGAGAAAATTACTCGTGAGTATGTTGCTTCTTTAGGACATGGAGGATTATGTCGTCAATGTGTAGGCGGTTGCCGTTATCCTCATTGCTCATTTGCCAAATAAAGGAGGTTGCTATGGCAGAATTTACGCATTTTAATGCCCAAGGGGAAAGTCAGATGGTGGATGTTAGTGGGAAAGCTATTACTTATCGTCAGGCCGTGGCTTGTGGGCAAATTTTTATGGAAAGAGAAACCTTAGAAAAAATATATGACCTACGAATTAGTAAAGGTAATGTTTTGGAAGTGGCGCGCTTAGCAGGCATTATGGCTGCCAAACAAACGCCTCACCTTATTCCTCTATGTCATCCCTTAGCAATTAGTGCTGTGACCATTCAGTTTAGCAGACAGGAGCAGTCCATTGTGATTGAAGCTACGGTTAGAGTGAGTGGGCAGACAGGGGTAGAAATGGAGGCCATGACCGCTGTTTCTGTGGCTGCGCTGACCGTGTATGATATGTGTAAAGCCATTGACCGTTCTATGTGTATCGGAAATGTTTGCCTGCTACGCAAAGAAGGCGGTAAGAGTGGTTTGTTTGAAAGGAAGGATAACCCATGTCAGGAAAAATAGTGGCGGTCTGTAGCAGTAAGGCGAAAGGTGTACCGAAGGAGAATATAGGTAAGGCCAAACTAGTAGCAGGTTGGGGCATGGAAGGAGACGCCCATGCTGGTAAATGGCACCGACAAGTAAGTTTGCTAAGTGACAAGAGTATTGAAAAAATGCGGGCAATGGCTAGGGAAAAAGGACTGGATCTTAGGCCTGGGGATTTTGCAGAAAATCTAACAATTACAGGATTAGAACTTTCTTCTCTACCGGTTGGTACCTATCTAAAAGTCGGTGAAGCTTTACTAGAGGTAACTCAGATCGGAAAAAGTTGTCATCATGAATGTGAAATTTTTAAGAAAATTGGTCGTTGTGTCATGCCTCAGGAAGGTATATTTGCCCGGGTTTTAGTTGGCGCCACAGTGCGGACCGAGGATGCCATTGAGATTTGGCAGGGGGTCCCTGTAGGCATTATTACGGCTAGTGATAAAGGCGCAAAGGGAGAACGGGAAGATGCGAGCGGCAAAGAAGTTGAAGCACTGATTAAGAACATACAGGGAACTGTGATTGCGTATCAAGTATTACCTGATGATAAGGAAATCCTAGCAAAGGCTATGATTGAGATGATTGATGAACTTGGTGTTGGACTACTTTTAACGACAGGGGGAACGGGGTTCTCGCCAAGAGATGTAACCCCAGAAGCTACCCTTAGTGTGATAGAAAGGGCTGTTCCTGGTCTGCCAGAAGCCATGCGTAGGGAAAGCTTCGTGATATCCCCCCGCGCCATGCTTAGCCGGGCTGTAGCCGGCATTCGCGGCAGAAGCCTAATTGTCAATTTGCCAGGGAGTCCTAAGGCGGTAAGGGAGTGTATGGAAGTTATTTTACCCGTACTGCCCCATGCCTTAGGGATTTTACGTGGTACGGATGGGGAGTGCGCAAGGGTAAAAAAACCTTAAGACAACATTAAAACAACAGTTAAACAGTAAGAAACAGTGATTGTTTGTATGAATTTATAAATATGGTCAATAATGATAACAATTTATAATGGCAGTAAATCCAATCTTTTATTATACTATTTTGAAAATAAAACGATGCTTGGCATGGAACTTGCAATAGTATAAGACAGATGAAAATATATAATTGAAATTGGAAGGAGAATCATTATGTTTAAGAAGGCATTTGGTATCTTACAACAAGTGGGCAAGGCTCTAATGCTCCCCGTCGCATTATTGCCAGCAGCTGGTCTCTTATTGGCTTTTGGTAATGCATTTCAAAATCCAGCACTGCTCAGTATTTTCCCAGGACTTGAAAGTATCCATGGTGCAGCTCAAGTAATGGAACAAGCTGGTGGAGTTATCTTTGGAAATCTCTCCCTACTCTTTGCTGTTGGTGTAGCTGTTGGGCTTGCTGGTGGAGAAGGTGTTGCTGGACTTGCGGCAATTGTTGGTTATTTAATTATGAATGTAACGATTGGCCTAGTAGCAGGTATTACTCCTGACATGGTAGCCGCTAAAAACCCTGCTTATGCTATGGTGCTTGGTTATCCAACTTTACAAACGGGAGTATTTGGCGGTATTATAGTTGGTATTTTAGCTTCTGTTATGTATAAGAGATATTATAATATTGAGCTTCCTTCCTATTTGGGCTTTTTTGCTGGTAAGAGGTTTGTACCAATTGCCACTGCCATAGCGGCCTTACTTTTAGGGGCAATTATGGTTTTTGCTTGGCCTCCAGTACAAGATGGTCTTACACATTTTTCCCGCAATATGATTGATACGAATAAAACCTTAGCCGCCTTTATCTTTGGTGTCATTGAGCGGTCCTTAATTCCCTTTGGTTTACATCATATTTTCTACAATCCTTTCTGGTATCAGTTTGGTGAATATGTCAATAAAGCTGGGCAGCTTGTTAATGGCGACCAAAGTATTTTCTTTGCTCAGCTTAAAGATGGTGTTACTTTCACAGCAGGGACTTTTATGACGGGTAAATTCCCCTTTATGATGTTTGGTTTACCAGCGGCAGCACTTGCCATTTATCATGAAGCCAGACCAGAAAAGAAAGTTCTTGTTGCCGGTATTATGGGCTCTGCTGCATTAACGTCATTCTTGACAGGTATCACAGAACCAATTGAGTTTACCTTCTTGTTTGTTGCTCCCGTATTATTTGGTATTCACTGTATATTTGCAGGGCTATCATTTATGACCATGCATATTTTAAATGTAAAAATAGGTATGACTTTCTCGGGCGGTGTCATTGACTATTTATTATTCGGTGTCATTCCCAACCGTACAGATTGGTGGTTAGTCATTCCTGTCGGTCTAGTATTTGCCTTAATTTATTACTTTGGTTTCCGCTTTGCCATTCGTACTTGGGATTTAAGAACACCAGGTCGAGAAGTAGAAGAAGAAGGGTCAGCTATTAGTAGTGCAACAGGTTATAGCTTAGCCACGGGTGTACTGGATGCTTTAGGAGGAAAAGAAAATATTGGGAATTTGGATGCGTGTATTACTCGCTTGCGCGTCAGCGTAAAGAAAATTGAAACGGTAGATAAGAATCAACTAAAACAACTTGGCGCTGCTGGCATTATGACTGTTGGTGATAATCTGCAAATTATCTTTGGGCCAAAATCCGATCAGTTAAAAAGCCAGATAAAAGACATTATTGATGGAAATGTTGCTCCGAGTTATGATGCTGTAGAAGTGACTGAAACTACGAGAACTTTAAGAGAAACTTTGGGTGTATTTGTCGCTCCTTTAGATGGTAAGATAATGAATATTAGTAATGTGCCAGATCAAGTATTTTCACAGAAGATAATGGGTGATGGCTTTGCTATTGAACCTATTAACGGTCATGTAATATCACCTGTAAATGGAACCATTACCAGCTTACTTGATAGCAAACATGCTGTTGGTATTACGGCTGATAATGACCTAGAGATCATTGTTCATTTTGGTATGGATACGGTTAATTTACAAGGGGAAGGATTTACAGCCTTAGTCAAAGAAGGGGATAAAGTTAAAGCAGGACAACCAATGATTACCGTTGATTTTGACAATGTAAAAGGAAAAGTACCTTCTGTAATCACACCGATTGTATTTACAAATCTTCCTGTTGGCAAACTAGTTGTCGTACAGGATGGACAAGTGGTGAAAAGAGGCGAAAGTGGTTTTATAACAATTAAGTAGAGTGAATCAATCATAAGCTCACAATGTGTTTAAACAATGAGTAAACACAGTTGTGGGCTTATTCTATTATAAAGGACAATAAGTGAAATTTTATTGTCTTTTCTTACCTTATAATAGAAAAGATGACAGGAGATTATGTGAAACAAATAGAATGATAGTAGAAAGGTTATGCTGCGGATGATTATAATGGATAGAGGTTTCGAAACGGTCAGGAGGTTATGTTATGGAATTTTCAAAACTTACCGTAGAGGCAATGAAAGAGCGGCTTAAAAATACAGAACAGTTATATGATGCACTGCTTTATCTAGATCAGTTAAGTCATGCCACCTCAAAGGAAATGTTAGATTATATACTTGAAATAGGAGTATCAATAACCAATAGTAAAAGTGGATATATTGTGCGTTATAATGAAGACTCTAAAATCTTTACAGATTGTAGTTGGTCTAAAGATGCGATGCAGTCATGCAGAATGTTTAATAAGCAAAGGGAATATAAATTAGAAGAAACAGGCTTGTGGGGTGAGGCCATTCGGCAAAGAAAACCTATTATCACAAATGAATATCTTAAGAGTCCCTATGGACAGGGATTGCCTGAAGGACATAGCCCTCTTAGCAGACATATGAATGTACCGGCTATTGTAAATGGGAAAATTATTGCTTTAATCGGAGTAGGAAATAAAGAAACAGATTACCATGATTATGATGTTAAAAACCTAACCTTGCTAATGGGAATTGGTCTAAAAAATTTGGTTCATTTTGAAACCGAAAAAAAGTATGTTGAAAGTGAAAAACGTTTTCGCGGTACCTTTGATCAAGCAGCGGTTGGGATTTGCTATGTGTCCTTAGAAGGAAAATTTTTAAGGGCGAATCAGAAAACTTGTGATACTCTTGGCTATAGTAATAGTGAACTTCTAGAGCTAACTTATATGGATATTACTTATCATGAAGATTCTCATGACTATAGGATAGCAGATGCCCAATTGTATGGAGAATACTTTAATAGTAGATCTTTTGAAAAACGCTATATAAAAAAAGATGGTACGATTATGTGGGCCGATGTTACTGTATCAGTAGTGAATGATGCAAGTGGTCAGCGCTTATTCTTCATTACAGCGCAGGATATTACCAATCGTAAGCAAGCAGAGCAAACTTTAAGTGAAATGCAAGCTATTTTACAAGCGGCCATGGATAATAGTCAGGCTGGCATTGCCATCATTGATGCTCCGAGCGGAAGATTGCGTTATGTAAATAAAGCTGGACAGATTATTATTCATAAGTCCGATGACAAATATAATAGTGGATTTGATATTAAAAATTACAATGCAAGTTGGAATATGGTTTCTCATGCTGGGATTCCCTTTAAAGAAAATGAAGGGCCGCTGACGAGAGCAGTATTATATGGAGAAAGCTGCAGTAATGAGTTTATTATCAGACAAGAAGGTTTTGCAGATCTTAGTGTGTGGGCAAATGTAGCACCGGTAAGAAATGAAAATGGAGAAATAAAAGCAGGGATCGTTATTTTTCTCGATATTAGTGAACGCAAACGTATTGAAGAAGCTTTGCGTAGAGCTAAGGATGCAGCGGAACGGGCCAATGTTGCAAAAAGCCAGTTTCTTGCTAATATGAGCCATGAGATTAGAACTCCGATGACAGGAATTATTGGCATGACGGATTTGGCTTTAATGACTGAGTTAACAGAGGAGCAACGAGAATTTTTAGAAATTGTAAAATCGTCAACTCGCTCATTGCTGCAAGTGCTTAATGATATATTAGATTATTCAAAAGTCGAAGCCGGAAAGTTAGACTTAGAAAAAGTAGAATTTCCACTACAAGATGTAATCAATGAAGTGGTTGCTTTATTTAGCGTTGTTGCTCAACAAAAAGGGTTAACTATTCGTTCAAAGTGCAGTCCTGAAATACCGAATGTGTTAATTGGTGATTCCTTTAGACTTCGGCAAGTATTATCAAATTTAATTGGTAATGCGGTGAAATTTACAACTTGTGGAAAAGTGGAAATTGAAATTACTTGCGTCTATGTCAAAAGGGATGAAATCAAGTTGAAATTCATTGTATCCGATACAGGTATTGGTATAGCCGAAGACAAGCTTGAGATTTTGTTTAAAAGTTTTAGTCAAGTAGATGACTCTAATACGCGGCAATTTGGTGGTACGGGTCTTGGACTAGCCATTTCAAAAAAATTAACCGAATTAATGAATGGGGAAATATGGGTAGAAAGTAAAGTCGGCAAGGGCAGCAAATTTTGTTTTACAGCAGTATTTGGTCTTGGACTGGAACAAACCTTAAAAAAATCGGAAGACCTACAGCACATATTATTACAAGCAAGGACCAAGAAACAAGTTTTGTTGGTAGAAGATGATGAGGTCAGTCGGAAAATTGTAAGTATTATTTTGCTAAAAAAAGGTTTAGAAGTTCATATTGCAAAAAATGGAAAAGAAGCTGTGGAAATGGTGGAAAAACAAGCGCTTGATCTGATTTTCATGGATATAAATATGCCTTATATGGATGGTTATTCCGCTGTCACATTAATTAGGCGACAAGAGGAAATGCTGAATCGACATATACCCATTATAGCCTTGACAGCATATGCCTTAAAAGGTGACAAAGAAAAATGTTTGGCAATTGGGATGGATGATTATTTATCGAAACCAGTGGATATTAATGCATTAAATGTAGTTATCGATCGGTGGTTAGATTTATCCAGTAGTTAGAAACCTTCAGATTGTATCTGAAAGAGCCTATATCCTTTTTGGGATATGGGCTTTATGATTTTTTTGGATAATATATTCTATATTTCTAAAAAAAACTATAAAATACAAGGATTTAGACATGATGTTGTGGAACAATTTATGGAAATAGGGAAAGGTATACATTGGTCTTGATAATATAAAAGTCTATCATTCATAGAGCATTAGGTATTTCGATAAGGTGGTGATAGAATGAGAGGTATCAAAACAATAAAAACCATATTTGCCTTAAGTATGATTCTTATGACCGTGGTTGTATTTAGCCTGCAGACGGGATTTACCTATTATCAATTTAGCAAAGTGCTAGAAGAAAAGGTAATAGAGCTTCTAGAAGTTCAGGCACGTAATGAGGCTACTATATTAAAGGCGAACTTTTCAGCCAATGGGCAAACAGTAGAATCTTTAGCCCAAACCATTGAAGCTTTAAATAGCTATGATACAGAAACTATTATTGGTATTATGAGACTGATTATGTCTAAAGGACCTCTCATTTTTGGTGGCGGTTTTTGGCTAGAACCCTATTTATATGATGAAAATCTTAAATATTATGGTCCTTATATCTATAGAACAGAATTTGATAAAGACTATCAGTTCACATGGGATTATAGTAATGAAAAATACAACTATTTTAAATATGAATGGTATCGGAAGGGGTTTGAGCCTGGTGTAAGAGTTGCTTGGAGTCAACCTTATATTGATGAAGTTTCTGGTGTGGCAATGATAACAGCAACAAGTCCTATTCGCAAAGATGGAAAAGTCATTGGCGTAACAACCGTTGATATTGGTGTAGATAATCTAATTAGCTATGTTAATTCTATTAAAACAGGGAAAAATGGCTATGGCTTTTTGGTTAGCAGTCAAGGAGTGCAAGTGTCGAGTTTAGTGACCGAGCAACAGATTAAAATTGAAAACACTGAGGGGAATATACAATCACTAAAGGAGATTGCTGGAGCAGCTCTTACCGAAGAAGATACTGGGATTAGGAAGACGGTTTTAAATGATCAAGAAGTTGTGATCGTATTTACTCCTATCGGTGAAACGGGACTGCGCTTAGTTATGGTCATGCCCGTTGCAGAAGCTTTTTCTTCCGTGCACTGGATGTTTACTGTGAGTATTATTGGATTCATTTTCTCTGTAACCTTACTTACGGTTATGATTTTTCGATTATTCGAATATAAAGTTGCTTTGCCCTTGCAGCAATTGGCAGCCTATGCAGGGAGAATAAGCAGGGGTGACTTTGGAAATACCATTCAAATCCAATCAGAAGATGAAATTGGCCAGCTTTGCCATGCTTTTAATACCATGTCTGAAACTATTAAAAATAATATAGAAATGATAAGTAATGCCAATCAGGCTTTACGAGAGGCTCATGATGAACTAGAGATTAAGGTGGAAATTCGAACTCAAGATTTACTTGCTATGAATGAGGAATTGCAAGCTATAAATGAAGAACTAGCCCAAACGTTAGAGCATTTGCAGGAGACACAATTACAATTAGTCCAATCTGCTAAAATGGCTTCTTTAGGTAATTTAGTGGCTGGAGTTGCCCATGAGATTAATACTCCGATTGGAGTAGGGGTGACGGCAGTATCCCATCTGCAGGAGATAACAAAGGGGTTTATTCAATTGTATGAGACAGGGGAATTGCGAAGACAAGATTTGAAAAACTATTTAGTAGATTGCGATGAAGCTATAAAAATTATTTTCTCTAATTTAGAAAGGGCATCCCATTTGATTCGTAGCTTTAAACAAGTTTCAGTGGACCAATCTAGTGAAGTGGGACGTGTATTTAATGTAAAAAAATATCTTGATGAAATATTATTGAGTTTGCAACCCAAATTTAAAAGAACACAGCATACGGTGACAATTCAATGTGATGAGGAGTTGGAAATTGATAGCTATCCAGGAGCTTTTGCCCAAATTATAACCAACTTGGTAGTCAACTCTTTGATTCATGCTTATGATGGGGATACTGCAGGGAAAATTAGAATTGCTATCGCTAAAGAGGAAAATAAGATCGGCATAACCTATTCGGATGATGGTAAAGGGATGGAGAAGGCCGTAGTAGAAAAAATATTTAATCCTTTTTTTACAACCAAGCGAGGCAAAGGCGGAACTGGCTTAGGGTTATCAATTATTTATAATATTATAACCCAACAATTTGGTGGAAGAATACAGTGTAGTAGTACCGTAGGTAAAGGTACGATTTTTATTATTGAATTTCCAATTAAGGTGCCCAAGAAGTCTGAAAAAAAGATACGATTATTTTGACGAATCTATCTAAGAGTCGTACAATTAAAAGAGGATTTTCCGAGAAATTACAATTCTTATTAGGAGGCAAATGTGGTATATAATCCGACGAACCCAATGATTGTTCAAGGGGACTTCTCTGTATTACTAGAAGCCTATCATGAGGATTTCGAAAAGGTACGCAGTGGGCTGGCTCTTTTTGCCGATTTAGAGAAAAGCCCTGAACATATTCATACCTATCGTATTACTCCCTTATCCTTGTGGAATGCTGCAGCAACGGGTCAAACCTCTAATCAGGTAGTAGAATTTCTAACGCAGTACGTTAAATTTCCCATTCCGAGCAATGTGAGTCGTGATATTAATGCTTATATGGGTAGATATGGTTTAGTTAAACTATTGGCAGTGCCGAGTGTTGACCTCATGGAAGAGGGGAAAACAATAATACCTGGAGAATTTTTGTACTTGTACTCTCACGATATTCCGACCATTTTGTCAATTGGCGGACATAAGGATACAAAGAAAATATTTTGCCATAAACTTGACGACAATACCTTAGTTTTACCTGCCGGAAAGCGAGGAATTGTAAAGCAACTCTTAGTAAAGATTGGTTATCCAGTCGAGGATTTGGCGGGTTATATTGATGGTGACGAATTAGACATTCTTCTACGTCAATATGATGTTACGGGCTGTGCCTTTGCTTTGCGCGATTATCAACGGCAGGCGGTAGATGTCTTTTATGATAATGGTAAAACAACAGGAGGATCAGGAGTATTGGTTTTACCTTGTGGAGCAGGTAAGACTGTCATTGGGATTGGTGCTATGGCCCAAGTTGGTATGAATACTTTGATCTTAACAACTTCAACTAGCGCAGTTCATCAATGGATGAGAGAAATCGTTGAAAAAACCACACTGGAAGTCGAAGAGGTAGGGGAATATTCAGGGGGGAAAAAAGATATCTGCCCTGTTACGGTTACTACCTACCAAATGGTAACTTATCGTCCACATAAGAATGGTCCTTTTCCTCATTTTGAAATTTTTAATGCACGTGCTTGGGGGTTAATTATATACGATGAGGTTCATACGTTGCCTGCCCCTGTGTTTCAAGTTACAGCTGAATTGCAAGCAAGGCGCAGGTTAGGATTAACGGCTACTTTAGTGCGAGAAGATGGCAGAGAAGCCGATGTATTTACCTTAATAGGACCCAAGAAATTAGATGTTCCTTGGACCGAAATGGAGAGCGCTGGCTGGATTGCCACCGCAATTTGTACAGAAGTACGTGTGCCCATGGATTTTTCCCTACGTATGGAATGTGCTCAGGTGCCAGAAAAAATGGCCTATCGTTTTGAAGCGGAAAACCCTGATAAACTAAAAGCCATTGAATATTTATTGCGTAAGCATGCTAATGAAGGTATACTAATTATCGGTCAATATATAAAACAATTGGAAAATATTGCAGAACATTTTAACTTTCCTCTTATTACGGGAAAAACGCCAACGGATAAACGGGATATTCTTTATAGTGAATTTCGCTCTGGCAAAATTCCTGTCCTTGTCGTCTCAAAGGTGGCTAACTTTGCTATTGATCTGCCAGATGCATCTGTAGGGATACAGGTTTCTGGGGCTTTTGGCTCACGGCAGGAAGAAGCTCAGCGTTTAGGGCGTATCTTAAGACCGAAAAAGGATGGAAGAAGTGCTTATTTTTATAGCGTAGTATCTAAGGATTCACGAGAGCAAGAATTTGCCCATCATCGTCAACTTTTTTTGACGGAGCAGGGCTATCAATACCAAATTTTAGACTTTGAGGAAGCGTTGCTGAGGGAAGGACTTGAAGGTTGTGCTCAATAGAAAAGTACCATTGCTTTTGAATAAAATATATACTTTAGAAGAAATTTACCAACTGAGCAAAACGGCACTCAATCGAATGTGCTGGCGTTTTGATGTAAGCGGTTGGGTGGGGAACGTTCCTAAGTTATTGCGTGAAGCAATTTCCAATATCCCGCGTTTTGCTGATTTATATCAGTCCCTAGGTGCAGAAGAACAGCGGATTTTAGCGTTTGTGTGTGAAGGTGTCGGCAGTGTAGTGCCGATGGAAGCAATTTATAAAGAGTTTGCAGATACAATACCCAAAAAAAGATTACAATCCATGGTAAAAGTAATGGTGCAAGAAGGCTGGCTCCTGGATGTTGATCACTTAGAGGCAGTGATTGTGATACCAGACTTTAAAACCATACTGCAGGCAATACCAGCTTTTCATAGCTTTTTGGATGCTGAGTTACCAAAGGAACAGTCCGTAAGCCTTCCCAAAGGAGAATTTTTCTCAGACCTAGTAGAAATGGCTGCTTTTTTGTATGTAGAAAAACCTAAATTAACGACCAAGGGGATTCTTTCAAAAACAATCTTACGCCGTTTGGTAGCAAAGCTGAGCATTGATGCTGCTGAACAATGGGAAGACGCTGCCCTTGAAAATCTTTATACCCCTAAAATGTTTATGCTCTTTCATGCCTTGCATGAGATGAATGCACTGCAAATTCGTACCAGTGCCATGGAGGGACGCAATTATGAATTTAATGGGGAAAAATGGGATGATTTTATCTTTTCCCCTAAGACTCATCGCTTGTTAGCAGCACTAAGTTGGGAATTAGCGAGAATTAACCTTCTAAAAAAAGGCAGTTTACCCTTTGTTGCCAGTTTGTTAAAGAATAGCTTTCAAACAGAGGGCAAGTGGCATACTAGTGCCACCTTGATGAGGAGAAGTATCACACCTGAATCTACGGTAGCCTTTGCACAGCGAGATCCTTTTCGCAGTGAAGAATGGTTAGAAGCTATAATATTAGAACCATTGATGTATTTAGGATTGTTTGAGAAAAGGACTGAGAAATTAGAGGTTCCTTGGCGCACGGAAAACCACCTCAATAGGAACTTTTGGCGATTGACACTCTTAGGACAGAGCTTTGCTCAATGGCTTAGCACGCAAAAGGATGGCAATGGAGTCTTACTTCAAATTTGCAAAATGGATATCGTCAGTAAAGAAATGGCCCTAGAATATGCTCCTTTATTTGCTACATGGCAAGAACAAATGCCTGTGGAACTTGAACAGCAATTGATTATTCAACCAGATCTTTCTTTTATGGTACCGCGCTATGCACCGCCTTATTTATTATGGATATTGTCCGTGTTTGCTACAACACAAGTTCAGGACTATGTATATCAAGGAAGATTCAGTCGAGATAGCGTTTTACGTGCCTTGAAGGGTGGCGTAACGGTTGGTGAATTATTTGCCGCCATTCGAGATCATTGTAAAGTACCGCCAGGGGACAATGTTCTTGCAACGCTGCAGCAGTGGTGCGATGCCTATGATCAGACGGTTTTCGCCAAAGTGACTGTGCTTGCTTGTGATACTCCAGAAATGGCAGCAGAAGTGGCTGCGCAAAGTAAACTAGCAGGGATGATAATTGGGCAGATTGGTCCTCAGACCCTACTTATTAAACCCGATAGTGAAAGCATCATTCGCAAATGGCTAGAGAAGAAAAATTGGGTGCCAAGACCAGGTATGATTTGTGGAGATCGTCTAAATAAATGGTTGTATAAAAAGGAAAGCAGGTGAAGTAAATGGCAAAAATCCCTAAAAATTTAAGTGATAAATCAATGTTAGGTAACTTTGCAGAACAAATTACTTTTGAAAATGATATTTTTCAAGAAGAAATAGCAGCACCCAAAGCTGTGAAACCTATTAAAAAAGAAAGCATTGGATATGTGAGTGAGTTTTTCACCCCTGAACTACAAGAAAAAGTGGGGAAAGCTCTGCTAGAATTAAAAGTAGAATTATACAAAGACGGTATTGTGGATTTTGATGTTAAAGTAGCGCGTCAAGGCAAGCAAATTATACTCACAGCTGCCCCTAAAGGGGAAAAGAAAAGGCAAGGGTAGTCGGAGGGGATGATGCAAGAAAAGGCTCTTTTGTTTCTGACCAAGTGGTTTTATCAATATGTGCAAAGTTTTTATTCAGGAGATGAACAGCTTCAATTTCATGTTCGACTGAAGGAAGAACATACTCTGCGTGTGATGAACCATGCTGCTGACATTGCCAAGTGGCTTACTTTAACGCCGAAGCAGCAAAAACTCGCCCAAATTGCTGGATTGTTACATGATATTGGGCGTTTTAAGCAGTATCAGACCTATCGGACCTTTAATGATGGCCTTTCTGTCAATCATGCCGAATTAGGATTAGAAGTATTAGAACAGTCTCATGTATTGCAAACAGCGGGATTATCCAGAGGAGAACAAGAAACTGTTAAACAGGCTGTGCTTTATCATAATCGCCGGCAGTTAGATCCAGAGCTCGAACAAGAAAGTTTCGTGCTCGCTCAAATTACACGGGATGCAGACAAACTGGATATTTTTTCAATGCTCGTCACAAAGGATCAGGCCAATAAGGTACCTCATGCTCCAGAGCTAAAGCTTGATACTCAATATTCTCCTCACATTATTGAGGAAATTTTACAAGATGAATTGATAAAACCCAAAGATATAAATAATTCTGCGGATTTAATGCTTTTTCGCTTATCATGGATTTATGATATAAATTTTGCATATTCATTTTCTTATATTTTACAGAAAAAGTATGTGGAGCAAATCGTTGCAACGTTGCCAGATACTAAGGATATTCAGCACGTCTATCAACATATATTGCAGTATATTGATATGCAAATAAGGGTACAAGAAGCTATTACTAGCGAGAAGGATTTTTAATTTTAAGTAGAGTTAGGAGTGAGACATATGGAGGTAAAGCTAGAAACAGATATGGGGACTTCTATGACTCGCATTGCCTCTATCGGCGATATTGAGGAAATTACTAAAATTTTTAACCAAGGGATACAAGATAAGGTTGCTACCTTAGAGGCCCATACTAAAAGTGTGGAAGAGATGAAGCAATGGTTTACTAGCAGAAGTGAAAGACATAAGGTCATTGTAATTGAAGATAAAACAGGCTACATAAAAGGGTGGGCATCTTTAAATGTTTTTAATATGAGAGAATGTTATCAAGGGGTCGCGGATTTATCCATTTACATTCGTCGTGAAGAACGAGGAAAAGGTTTAGGGAGTACTTTACTGATTGCTTTAATTGAATTAGCGAAACAGGTGGGCTTCCATAAATTAGTACTCAGTACTTTTGCCTGTAATTATGCTGGACAGAAGCTATATACTTCTGTAGGTTTTATAAAAGTAGGCACCTATATGAAGCAAGGTATGCTCGATGGCAAATGGATTGATATGACGATCATGGAGAAGCTTTTAATCGATAATTGATTGATGGTCTTTTTTCAAGAGATAGTTGAAAGGCGGAAAGTATATGCCCAAAATTACAAGTAAAGCCAAACGATTACGCATTTATATTGGGGAGATGGATCGCTATAAAGGAAAAAGTCTCTACCAAGCTTTGGTGCAAAAGGCGAAAGAACTAGATCTGGCTGGAGCAACTGTATTTAGGGGGATTATGGGCTATGGAGCCAATAGCCGTATCCATACAGCTCAAATCTTGGATTTATCCAGTGATCTGCCAATCTTAGTAGAAATTATTGACAGTGAAGAATATATTGAAAAGCTCTTACCCTTTCTTGATGAAATGGTACAAGAAGGGATGGTAACCCTTGATGATATTGAAGTTATAAAATACGGGAAAAAACCACCGAAACGCTAGTTGAATGAATCAAGATTGTTTCTGTTGTTAGTTGCCCTACTTTTTAATTTATATTGACACAATTTCTCAAAACTTATTACAATAGGCAGAGAAAGATGACTCGCTCTTGTGGGTCATTTTTTTATAACTGCCAGGGGTTGGGTGGATTTTCTTTCAACAGTTGTCAGACTGTAGTTTTACAATACTATCAAAATATAATAGAATTACATTGTTCATAGAAAATATTGAGAAAGATTGAGGTTGCTAGTATGGCAGAAGATATCGTTGTGAAATTAACGGCTGATTTTTTTAAAACTCTCTCCCATCCAGTGCGCATTGAAATTTTGCATTTGCTCAAAAAAGGGGAACGGTGCGTCTGTGATATTATAGAAGAAATTGATATTGAACAATCTAATTTGTCGCAACATCTAGGATTGATGAAAAAACAAGGAATAATAGAGTCAAGAAAAGACGGTCAAAAAGTTTTTTATCGAATTGCTTATCGATCGGTTATGGAAGTAGTAAGTGCCGCCGAAAAAACCTTGAGTGAACAAATTGACCATAGCCAGAGTATTCTAAAATTTTTAAAGTGATCTAAGAATAATCTAAATTTATAAAGCGCTTTACAAAAGTATATAACCTTTTGGGTGGTTATAAGCAGTATAGCTTTTGCTAGAATGAAAAAAGCAACCACGAATAAAATCTTCGTGGTTGCTTTTTTGCAAAATAGAAAGTATAATCCTTTTTTCATTTCAAGCAAAGGTAACTAAGGCTTGGCGCAAGCCAAGTTTTCTATGTCAATCCTTACTGTTAACAAGAACGTTTACCCAATTGAGGATGGTGTACGGGTTTTAAACTAAGCTTTAATACATGGATGAGTGCTTGTTTCATAGTGAGATCTTGTCGACCCTGTGGCGTTTCTATAACACAGAGGGGATCTTCCATTCCAATTTCACCTGCCGGTAAATATAAATATTCTTGGGTGTTATGATCGCCAAAAATGATACCTGCTTTTAAATGCTCTGCTGTCATTCTGCTCATAAAGATCCTCGCAATTTCTATATAATAAGTTGTAAACTTATTATATAGCATATATAAGGAAAAGCAATACGCTAGTAAGTGTTATGTCATTAATAAAAGATATTTACTTTAGTAAGATAATTTGTTAACATTGCCATAATGGGAGTAATAAATAGTATCAATTGTAGTAGTATTATTAAATATTTTTTGGGGTAAAGAGGTGTTTTTCTTGCGTCAAATCCCAGTAAATCAGCTAAAGCCAGATATGATTCTGGCTGAAGAAATTATTAGCCCAGAGGGAAATCTTACGCTAGGACAAGGCACTGTAATGACAGAACTTTGGGTAACGCGTATTGCTAAGTGGGGTATTAGCTCCATAAAGGTTAAAAATGAAAAAGAAATGGCAAGCTTTAACGATAGTGAATTAGAAAAAATGTTGCAATCTGTTTTGCAACCAGGCAAACAGCATAAAGAAATAATACCTGCTCAAACAACCGGAAGTGAGATGTTTTTTAAGGGCTATAATGCTGTCGAAAGTCAATTATGTGGCATGTTTTTACGGACACGTTGTAATGGAAAAGTAGATATTGAAGGAATGGAAAGACTTAGTATAAAAGTTGTCGATTCCATTCTATCTATACCAGAAGTTTTGCAGTTTTTGCATTTCCCAACGCGCGGTGAAAATTATATGTATCGTCATGCGCTTGATGTAGCTGTATATGCAGGTTTATTAGCACGATGGCTTAAATATTCTAAGAAGGATATAACAGCTATAGTATATGCTGGGCTGCTACATGATATTGGGAAAGCTAAAGTACGCTTTGAAATCATTTCTAAGCCAAGTGAATTGAATGAAGAAGAACATACTATGGCCCAAGACCATGTTCACCATGGGTATCGAATTTTAACCAAAAATGGTAATGTGCCGCCGAAGATTCTCTTGGCAGTGCAACAACACCATGAGCGTATGGACGGATCAGGGTATCCTGATGGACTACAAAGTGAGGATATAACTGTATTTGCTAAAATTATCGCCATAGCGGATGTATATGACGCATTAACAAGCGATCGCTATTATCGTAAAGCTGTTTCACCCTTGCAAGCGATGGATATTATGCTTAATGAGATGGTAGGATCCTTTGATTTAGAAATTATGAATGTTTTTCTAACAAATATTTGTGAAAAATTAGTGGGAGAAAGCGTTCTTTTGAGTAATGGTGTCAGGGGGAGAATCGTTTCATTTAGTGAGTTTCCTCATTTAAAACCAATCGTTGAACTAGGAGACGGAAAGATTCTTGATTTTTCTTCTTGCTTTGACATTAGGATAAAGAAGATTATATTTACATAAACTGAAAAACATGGTGAAATAATAGTTGGTAACTGGTAGCTTTTCTGAAAATAAGATATAATTTATTGTTGTAGAAATTAATATGTATGACTTTAGATTTATGCTATATAATAAGAAAAGCAAGGGGGATAGAGAAATGGAATTGTGGTTTTCGGAAGCCCAAACAAAAAATATAAGCCTGCAGGTCAGAATAAAAGAAACTCTGTTTATGGGTAAATCTGAGTTTCAAGATGTGGCAGTAGTGGATTCCTATGAATTTGGACGAATGTTAGTACTCGATGGTGTCTTTCAAACATCAACAGCGGAAGAATTCATTTACCATGAAATGATTGCCCATGTGCCTTTATTTACTCATCCTAATCCTAAAAGAGTCTTAGTTATTGGTGGCGGTGATGGTGGTGCCATTCGTGAAGTGGTTCGGCATCATGCTGTAGAAAGGGCTGAAATGGTTGAGATTGATGGTATGGTAGTGGAAGTTTCTAAAAAATACCTTCCAGAAATTAGTGAGGCCATGATTAATAATCATCCCAAGCTAGAACTTAAAATTGGTGATGGTATTCAGCATATGAAAGAAGCTGAAAATAAATATGATGTAATTATTGTAGATTGTTCTGATCCAATTGGTCCTGGGGAGGGCCTATTTACGCCAGAATTTTATCGTAATGTATATAAAGCCTTAAAAGAGGATGGTTTATTTGTACAGCAAACCGAGTCTCCTTTTTATCATCAAGAGCTTATTACCTATGTAAGTAAAGAAATTTCAGCATTGTTCCCCATAACTAAAACCTATTTGGCAAGTATTCCGATCTATCCAAGTGGTTTGCACTGCTTTACTATGGGTTCTAAGAAATATGACCCAATGGAAGTAGATATAGATAATATGCAAAGATTGGAGACGCGTTATCATAATAAAGAGATTCAGAAGAGTTGTTTTGTCTTACCAAACTTTGTGCAGGAATTGCTAAAATACTTAACATAGACTTAACCAAGTGATTGCCCTTGCGGCTGATTACTTGGTTTTTTTTTATCGAAATGTCAGTGGTTAGCTTTAACTATATTCTAACAAAACCATAACACTTAGTTTTTCTGCGAGCGTTATAATGAACAAGTAATAGGCGGTAGATTTGTGAAGAACGGCATCATATGTGTTATATAGAGAAAATGGTGCGAACTTAGAAGTAATACTGCCTAGACCTACTATTGTGGAGATAATGATTGCAAGAATACATACTAAAAAGGGTATAGTGAGGAAACATGGACACTCAGTTATCAACCCTTCGTAGGTTTATGTTGCAATTGGTAGAATGTAAAAACTAAGGAGAGATTTTTTATGAAAAAGAATGTAGTAGCTTCCCTTGCAGCAGCCATGATTCTTGGTATTTCTGGCAGTGTCTTTGCGGCAGAAAATCCATATGTAGACGTTCCTGCGAAACATTGGGCCTATGATTCGGTAATGAAATTGTCACAAGCTGGTCTTGTTGACGGTTATGGTGATGGGAAGTTCCAAGGGGATAAAACAATCACCCGTTATGAAATGGCACAAGTTATAGCAAAAGCTATGGCTAAGTCTGACAAAGCCGATGCAAGTCAAAAAGCTGAAATCAATAAATTGGTAACGGAGTTTTCTGAGGAATTGAAAACAGTTGGAGTGCGCTTAAATACCTTGGAAAAGAACCAACCTAATTTGAAATTTAATGGTGCTATGTTACTTCGCTATAATATAAAGGAATATCCAAATGATAGTACTAAAAGTGATAATGTAGCTGGTTACTATCGTTTACGTCTAGATGGAAAAGCTGTAGTAGATGAAAAAACAACTTTTAACTTTCGGTATGTAACGGCAGATCCAGCAAAATCTGGGGCAGCTGGTCTTACTAATAATGGCTTACCTGGCAAGACTTCATCAACGAGTAAATTTGGCGCTGAGGGAACAGAAAATGCTAATGCAGGATTTGATCGCTACAATATTACTAGTAAAGTTGGTGTTTTTACCGCTACAATTGGACGCCAAGCATTAGTAGTTGGTACAACCAATGGGATTGTTGATTCAGGTACATATAGCTTTGATGGTTTGAGTTTGACTGTTCCTCTAGGTCAAGTGAATGCGGTGGTGAATCATGGTCGTCTTATTAATCAAAAAGACATTAATTCTATTCAATTGTCAACTAAAAATGGTAAATTAAGCTATGGTGGTGGTTACTTTAGTTTGCAGGATAATGCATCTGGAATTCCAGCATATAATGGTACTCTTTTGGGTAAAGATATGTTGAAACTTTGGTATGGTAATGCTACCTATAAGTTTTCTTCTACATTTTCCATGACAGCAGAGATTGGCCAAAATAAAGCAAATTATGCTACTAATGATAATGATTTTAGTAATATATGGGCTATCTATGGTGATCAAGTATTAGATGCAAAAGGTAAAAATAATGTAAAACTTCAATACTGGGTAGTTGGTAAAAATGCTCTTGCTCTTGATAGTTCAGGAAAGGGCTTAACCAATTTGGATACTACGGGATTTGGAAATGGAAGAAAATTAAGTGGTTATGATCTTTCTTATAATTATGCTTTCAGTAAAAACCTTTCCAGTGATGTTCATTATGTGGCAGTAAAGAATAATGATGTGAGTAATGCAAAAAACTATAATTACTTCCGTGTGAATGTAAATGCTAAGTTCTAATGAGAGACAAGAAGGAGCCATGACACAATAGTCAAGGCTCCTTCTTGTTATGGTACATTAAGGTAACTCTTATAATAAATTTTCAGGATTGAGTCCAGCTAATTCAGGAATAACAAAACGCCCATCTTTGCGAATCAGTACATCATCAAACCAAATTTCGCCGCCGCCGTAGTCTGGAGTTTGGATACAGACTAGGTCCCAATGAATGGCAGAGTTGTTGCCGTTGAAGGCATGATCATAGGCATTGCCTGGTGTAAAGTGGAAACTGCCTTTGATTTTTTCATCAAATAATGTATCTTTCATCGGAGTGCTGATATGGGGGTTAAGACCAATTGCAAACTCACCGATATAGCGGGCTCCTTCATCTGTGTCAAGGATTTTATTGATCTTTTCCGTGTAGTTAGCAGTGGCTTTCTGGATTTTACCATCTGTGAATTCCAAACAGATATTTTCATAAGTGGTACCTTGATATACCGCTGGTGTATTATAAGTTAGGTAACCGTTAATAGACGTTTTGACAGGTGCAGTATATACTTCACCATCAGGTATATTTCGTAGTCCAGAGCATTTGATCGCGGGTATATCTTTAATAGAGAAGGTCAGTTCTGTACCAGGCCCTATGATTTTTACCTTATCCGTTTTTTCCATTAAGGCAACCAAGGGGGTCATAGCACGATCCATTTTGGCATAATCAAGATTACATACATCGAAATAAAAATTTTCAAAGGATTCAGTGCTCATATTGGCAAGTTGAGCCATAGAATGGTTGGGATAACGCATTACACACCACTTGGTTTTTGGTACACGTAGATCTGTATGTACTGGTTTTTGCCAATGTTGTTGGAAAAGCTGAAGCTGCTCTGTAGGAACAGCAGAAAGTTCGCTAATATTTTCGCTAGCGCGAATACCAATATAGGCATCCATTTTACTCATGCGATTCTCTTCCCACTCGGCGATGTTTTTTAATTGATTAATGGTGGCATTCTGTAAAAGCACACGTTGAAGCTGATTGTTTTTAAGGGTCAGAAAAGGTATGGCTCCTGCCTTATAAGCTTCTGATACAAGGGCTTTAGCCAGAGGTAAGGCATCGTCAAACATTTCAATCAGAATATTTTCCCCTTGTTGTAAATTGGTAGAGTAGGTGATAAGATTTTTAGCAAGCTGTTCAATTCTCGGATCCAATGAAGAGCACCTCCTGTAGAATGGGTTTACCACACTTTTTATTCTATAGTATTATACCGCAAATAAAAAATAAAAAACATGATAAAAAAGCAGGATAAGCTATTGCATTATTTTTCGCCATCATATATAATAGCATATGTGATTATTCCTCGATAGCTCAGCTGGTAGAGCAATCGGCTGTTAACCGATCGGTCGTAGGTTCGAGTCCTACTCGAGGAGCCACATGGCCCGTTGGTCAAGAGGTCAAGACACCGCCCTTTCACGGCAGTATCGGGGGTTCGATTCCCCCACGGGTCACCATTCCGGGCGATTAGCTCAGCCGGGAGAGCGCCTGCCTTACAAGCAGGATGTCGGCAGTTCGATCCTGTCATCGCCCACCATATTATGAATAGTAAATGAGTATTAGAATGAATTTTCTAATACTCATTTTTGTTATAGCATTACTAGGTTATATACTTTTTCAGACAAAGTGACGTTTTTCAACATTTTATGAGCAGAAAAAAAGGAATATAGGGCTATTTTAGCGTATTTAATGCTAAGAGGTGGAGAAACTTGCATTATGATCGCTTACGATTGTCTCTTATTCTTTTTTTTGTTATTTTAATAACAGGTATTATCGGATTTATGGTATTTGAGGATTTAGATATTGATGATGCTATATATATGGCTGTGGTAACAATTGCGACGGTAGGTTACGGAGATATTGTTCCCAAGACACCTGCTGGAAGGCTATTTACATGCCTATTTATTATAATTGGAGTAGGAACTGCTTATTATACCTTTACATTGGTAATTAGTATGTCTGTAGAAGGTCGATTGAAAGATTTTTTGGGGAGGAAAGATATGGATAGACGTATCGCAAGCTTAAAGAATCATATTATTGTCTGTGGTGCTGGTAAAGTAGGAAGCAATATTGTTGAACGTCTCCAGCATGAAGGACAAGATTTTGTTGTAGTCGAGAAAGAACAGCTATTATATCAGCAACTTTGTGAACAAAAAGTCTTAGTTGTGCATGGCGATGCTACCTTAGATGAAGTGTTGCTATCCGTGGGTGTGAAACGAGCCAAGGGACTTATTACAGCCTTGTCTCATGATGCAGATAATGTATACGTAACCCTAACAGGCAAAAATCTTAATCCTGAAATAACAATTGTTGCGCGGGCTGATAGAAAGGAAGCAGAAGGGAAACTGCGCAGTGCTGGTGCGAATACGGTGATTTTTCCTTCGGTTATGGGGGGAAGACAGATGGTATCGGCCATGACAAGACCTGTTATTATGGACTTTGTAGAAAATTTGTTTTATAATCAGGAACTTCATATGGATATTGCTGAGATTACTGTAAAAAGCAACTCTGCATTAGTAGGAAAAAGTGTTATGGAAAGTGACATTAAAAGACGTTTTGATTGCATTGTCGTGGCCGTTAAACACGGGGATAACTTAATAACAAACCCTAAAGAAACAGAAATAATATATTCAGAGGATATTTTGATTGTTCTTGGCCAACGAGCGACTCTAAGTAATTTAAATGAGTGGGCAGCGGCTAAAACCGATGGGATCAATTAATGGATGCAAAAGAGCGACGTATAAGGTTACTGGAAAAATTAGAGCAAGCAGATGGACCATTAACAGGCACGTATCTTGCCAAAGAACTTAGTGTTAGTCGTCAGGTCATTGTAGGTGACTTTGCTATTCTAAGGGCTGCTGGCACGGCTATATATGCGACTCCTCAAGGGTATGTATTGCCAAAAGAGGAAAGTCCTAAAACGATGAGAGTAACAATAGCTTGTAAACATGGGAGAGAAAATTTAGAGGAAGAACTTGCTGTCATCATTGATAATGGCGGCAAAGTACTCGATGTAATCGTTGAGCATCCATTGTATGGTGAATTAACAGCTAACTTAATGCTAGCCTCTCGTCGAGAATTAGCAGAGTTTTTACATAAAGTTGACAGTAGCAAAGCGGAACAATTAGCAAGTATTACGGGAGGTGTGCATTTACATACTGTAGAAGTCACGGATAAGATTATGCTGTCTAGAATTGAAGAAGAATTGAAGATAAAGGGAATTTTGATGAAATAGAATAGATTGAGAGCTAGCCCAGAGAGGGTTAGCTTTTTTATTTTGGCTTCTTATCGCAAGACTTATGGAAAACATTACAATCCTGGGTAATGTATATTTGAGCAGGGATTTATCTAGAAATGTTGAAAATATATATTGGTCAGACCACTAGTCCGAAAGTGGGGTTTGAATTACTAAAATAGGAGGTGAATAAGTACCAAAAGAGTTTGAAAAAAATCGTGGCTACCTGTATAAGAGAAATAGAGAAAAAGAGGTGTTCACAATATGGCATGGACTCAAATCTATAATCCAATGAACAATTTAGCCCTTTCCGCCTTATTAGCATCCATCCCGATTATTATTATTTTTTACCTATTGGCGATTCGACGTACTCCAGGGCAAATTGCGGGAGCTGTGGCTGTGAGTTCGGCAGTATTAGTAGCAATCTTTGCTTATAATATGCCAGTTGAACTTGCTCTGAAGGCCACAGGTATGGGGGCACTATATGGAATATTCCCTATCTTCTGGATTGTAATTACAGCTATCTTTATTTACAATATGACAGTAGAAACAGGGCAATTTGAAATTGTAAAAGATTCAATTGCTACAATTACGGATGATCGACGTTTACAAGCCCTATTAATTGCTTTTGGTTTTGGTGCCTTCCTAGAGGGTGCTGCAGGTTTCGGTACTCCTGTTGCCATTTCAGCAGGTATGCTTGTAGGCCTTGGTTTTAATCCTTTATATGCAGCAGGCTTATGCTTGATTGCAAATACTGCACCAGTAGCCTTTGGCGGTATTGGTATTCCTATTATTGTTGCTGGGCAGGTTACTAGTCTCGATACTATGAAAATCAGCCAAATGGTTGGTAGGCAACTACCCTTTTTATCAGTGGTCATTCCTATTTGGTTAGTTGCATTAATGTCTGGATGGAAGGCTACGAAAGAAGTTATGCCTGCTTGTTTGGTAGCTGGTGTTTCCTTCGCGTCCGTGCAATATTTGTCTTCTAACTTTATTGGTCCAGAATTGCCGGATATTTTATCTTCACTAGCATGTATTGTTTCCTTAACTGTATTTTTAAGATATTGGAAACCAGCAAAAATTTGGCGGTTTGCCAATGAACCAGCACCGACTCTTAAAGCCAATCGAGCAGCTTTAACTTTTGGCAAGGTTGTAAAAGCATGGTCTCCTTTTATCATATTGACGGTGATGGTTATTTTATGGGGACTTAAACCCGTAGTCTCTGTTCTTGATGCAGCGACTATTAAATGGGTTGTACCAGGTTTAGATAAAATGATTCTGCAGGTTGCACCGATTGCTAAAATACCCACGACCTTTGCTGCCATTTATAAAATTAACTGGTTAAGCGCTGCAGGGACAGCTTTATTTATTGCGAGTATCATTACAGCGGCGGTGCTTGGGGTTGGTCCAAGCAGATTTGTCGCTATCTTTGTGAAAACCTTTAAACAATTAAAAAAACCTCTTATTACCATCCCGTGTGTCCTTGGGTTAGCTTATATTATGAATTTTTCAGGTATGAGTGCAACTCTTGGCTTATTCTTGGCAGGAACAGGGTCCTTATTCCCTTTCTTCTCCCCATTTTTAGGCTGGCTTGGTGTGTTTTTAACAGGTTCCGATACTTCAGCAAATGCTTTATTTGGCAATTTGCAATCGGTTACCGGACAACAAATTGGTGTTGATCCTATCCTAACCGTAGCTGCGAACTCATCAGGTGGTGTTTGTGGTAAAATGATTTCTCCGCAAAGTATTGCTGTAGCCACTGCAGCTTCAGGATTAGTTGGAAAAGAAGGAGATTTATTCAACTTTACTGTTAAACACTCACTAATTCTAGCAGTTATTGTAGGGATTATGACCTATGTACAGGCATACTATTTGACATGGATGATTCCATAGATAACCTTTAGACATGGTGAAAAAACCAAGGGATGGGGATGTAATGATCCCCATCCCTATTCTCGTTCTTGTGTAGATTTTAAGTTGAGAAATGTAAGATTATAAATATAGACGCCTTATAGACAATGGTGTATCATAGGAATCAGTTAAGGGTGGCGGCAGGTGCTGAAAGATGGAGGAATTCATGTTTAAACAAGTTAAAACGAAAAAGATTTATGAAGAAGTAATAGAGCAGATCAAAAAACTGATTATAGATGGCAAATTGCAGCCAGGTGATAAACTTTTATCCGAACGTGAGTTGGCTGAAAAATTAGGTGTTAGTAGGGCTTCTGTGCGGGAGGCTTTTAGTGCTTTGGAAATAATGGGTATCATAACCATTAGAGCAGGCGAAGGAAGTTTTGTTCGTCAGGTATCCTATGAAGGTATGCTCGAACCTCTTTCTTTTTTATTACAGGTAGATAGTGATAATATAATGCAATTATTGGAAGTGAGAAAAATATTAGAGGTGGAAATCGCCACGTTAGCAGCTACTCGGGCAACAGCAGAAGATATTGCAGAAATACGTAAAGCCTTAAATAAAATGGTAGAAGACGTAAATGCTGGTGAAGTTGGCGATGTTGCTGATGCTGAATTTCACTTTGCCGTGGTAAAGGCTGCTCATAATCCTATACTTGTTACATTGATTAATACAATTTCTGATTTGATGACCAATACCGTGCGTTTTTCCCGGCAAAAAATTTTTTTAACAGGAAATATATCCAATCAGCTTTATGAGTCTCATTGTTCTATTTTTCAAGCCATTGTGGATAAGGAACCAGCACGGGCTGGTAGTTTAATGCATGATCATTTAACAATGGTGGAGAAGTTGATGCTACAACTAAAGCACGAAGGAGTTACGCAATTAACAAAATTTAAAGAAACTTCTTTAGAAAATAATATTAAAATCGATTGTGGCTTTCCATCTTAAAAGAGTGGAAAGCTTTTTTGTGTTGTTAGAATATTTTGCAAATGGAGCTTGCCCTTTATTGACAGATGAAAGTAACACTGTTACAATACAAACGGAATAAATTACCATAGAATAAAAGACAAAGGTTTCTGTGGGAAGTACTTAAAATGGTAAAGGAGAGGGATCTAATGAATTCAGTGATGTTACTTGTTGTGGCAGCTTGTGTATTTTTGTTAGCATATCGATATTATTCTGCATTTATTGCAACAAAAGTATTGATGTTGAATGATTCTATTGTCACACCAGCTTATCGTTGTAATGATGGCCGTGAATTTGTACCTACCAACAAATGGGTATTGTTTGGACATCATTTTGCCGCAATTGCTGGAGCGGGTCCTTTGATTGGTCCTGTATTGGCAGCCCAATATGGTTGGGGGCCAGGCTTTATGTGGATCTTGTTAGGGGCCGTATTTGCTGGTGGTGTTCATGATTTTATTATCTTGTTTGCTTCCGTGCGTCATGGTGGCCAATCCTTAGCAACCATTGCTCGCAAAGAGGTAGGACCGATTACTGGTGTTACTACATCCTTGGCTATTTTATTTATTATTATTGTAGCCTTAGCCGGTCTGGCGATTGTGGTGGTCAATGCCTTATTTAAAAATCCTTGGGGCGTCTATACTCTAACCATGACCATTCCAATTGCGATTCTTATTGGACTATATATGTTTAAAATTGTGCCAGGTGCTATTCGTTCTGGCTCGATAGTGGGGTTTTTATTAGTTTTGGCGGCGGTTTTTACCGGCCATTATATCCCAAGTTCACCATGGGCTGATTTCTTTACTTTGACCAAAAATCAGTTGGCGATTGCCTTGCCTATCTATGGTTTTTTTGCTGCAGTATTGCCAGTATGGCTATTATTGGCTCCACGAGATTATCTAAGTTCTTATATGAAAATTGGCACCATTGGGGCCTTGGCATTAGGAATTTTGATTGTGCAGCCTAGTGTGAATATACCTTTTACTACTAGCTTTATTAATGGTGGAGGTCCTATTATTCCTGGACCTGTATGGCCATATGTATTTATTACCATTGCTTGTGGGGCTATTTCGGGATTTCATGCCTTAATTAGTTCAGGTACAACGCCCAAAATGATTGAGCTTGAATCTCAGGCTCGTCCCATCGCTTATGGCGGCATGTTGACGGAAGGGTTCGTGGCAACAATGGCTCTGATTTCAGCTGTTGTTCTTATACCAGGAGACTATTTTGCTATTAATACGGCTCCGGCTGTATTTGCAAAGTTAAATATCCCAGCAGTCGATATTAAGCATTTATCCGAATTGGTGGGGATGGATGTTGCGGGTCGCCCCGGTGGTGCAGTGTCCTTAGCGGTAGGTATGGCGAGCATTTTCTCGGGCATTAGCGGCATGGGTCATCTTATGAATTATTGGTATCAATTTATTATTATGTTTGAAGCGCTATTTATTTTGACGACGATTGATGCTGGTACACGGGTAGCACGGTATATTTTGCAAGATATTTTAGGAACCTATGTATATTCTCCTCTTAAGGAAACCAGTTGGTGGCCAGGGAATTTGTTCACAAGTCTCATTGTAACTTTTAGTTGGGGTTATCTTCTCTATAGTGGAGATGTAGCAAGCATTTGGCCGTTGTTTGGTGTAGCCAATCAATTACTAGCAGTAGTAGCCCTTGCCATTGGTACCACCATTATTTTAAAAATAGCAGAAAAGAAATCCTATGCTTACATAACCTTTGCCCCCTTAATGTTTCTTGCCGTTACGGTTATGTATGCAGGAGCAATGAACATGATAATGTTCTCTAAACGTGGCGATGTCTTAGGTACGATTAACGCCAGTATTAGTATTATTTTGATGGTGCTCGTTGTAGTTACATTGCTCGATAGTATACGTAAGTGGGTAGAATTGATAAAAACAGATAAACCAGTAGGTATGAATGTAGAAGAATATAATAGTTGTAGTATTGGAGATTCGAAACCCAATATCCCAAGCTGAAAATAAATAAAAGGTAAAACCATAAAGTCAGATCTTATGTAAGCAATACGTTGTTTATAGTAAGATCTGGCTTTTACTGTAGTATTTTACTCTTGCCAGGGAATAATAAGAGGTTTATAATAACTCTGACAAGACAGGTGTACATACAGTGTTGTCTTTCTGACGATTGCTGCTGTGAATGTAGAGCTCAACTTATAGAGTTGACGTAGAATAGAAACAGTTGACGGATGGGGGAAGGATATTGTTTAGTCAGTATTTAACGAATTTTGATTCTCGGGTGTTAACAGAAACGGAAACGGAATGCTTAGTAGTTGGTGGCGGGATTGCTGGCTTATTTGCAGCGTGGTCAGCCCAGAAAAAAGGAGCAAAAGTAAAAGTAATTACCAAGCAAAGCATTACCGATAGTAATACAGACAAGGCACAAGGGGGTATTGCTGCTGCAATTGGGAGTTGTGATTCCCCGGAAATACATATGGAAGATACCTTGATTGCTGGTGCAGGATTGTGTAATGAAAATGCTGTCAAAATATTGGTTACTGAAGGCGTGGAGAGAATTGAAGATTTAATTGCATTAGGAGTGAATTTTGATTGCCGAGGAAATGAAATTGCTCTAGCAAAAGAAGGGTGTCATAGTAAGGCTCGTGTTCTTCATGCAAATGGCGATGCTACTGGTGCAGAAATTATTCGTGCCCTGAGAAGGAAAATAGCCCAGACACCTAATATAGAAATTCTGGAAGAACAATTATTGATTGATTTATTAGTAGAAGATGGCGTTTGCCATGGTGCATTAGTATTTGATCGCCAGCTTGAATCTTTTCGAATTTTTAAGAGCCCTGTTGTTGTTTTGGCAACAGGAGGCATTGGACAACTTTATGAACATACCACCAATCCAGAAGTTGCAACAGCGGATGGTATTGCTGCCGCCTGGCGGGCAGGTGCGGAGATGATGGATATGGAGTTTGTACAGTTTCATCCGACAGCCTTAGTATTACCGAATACCCCTCGTTTTTTGATTTCGGAAGCAGTGCGTGGCGAGGGAGCGCTATTAAAGAATATAAAAAATGAAAGATTTATGCCCGCTTATCATTCTATGGCGGAACTAGCGCCTAGAGATATTGTTACTCAAGCTATTTTTAATGAGATGAAGAAGACGAATAGTGACCATGTATTGTTAGATATTAGTCACTTAGAGGCGCAAAAGATAAAAGATAGATTTCCATTAATTACAGCTACTTGCATGCAATATGGATTGGATATTACTCGTCAACACATTCCTGTTGCTCCTGCTGCCCATTATATGATGGGGGGCGTGAAAATTAATATGTGGGGAGAAACAAGTATTGAAGGTTTGTTTTCTTGTGGAGAATCCAGTTGCCTCGGAGTACATGGTGCCAATCGTTTAGCAAGTAATTCTTTATTAGAAGGTTTAGTTATGGGGGAGAGAATTGCCAAGCGCTGTGTTTCTATAGGGAAATCTCACAGGAAAAAATCCAAAATATTTGTTAACAATACATTAAAAACAGGATTATCTTGTGATTGTGATGAACTACGTAAAGCCTTGAAAAAAAATATGGATCAAAAAGTAGGACCTCTTCGCACTGCTACTGGATTATCAGAGGCTCTTCAGTGGTTTTCACAATGGGATCATTTATCTCATTATGAAGCGCAGGATGTTCTTGAAATCGAAGTGCGTAATATGATAACCGTTGGTAGGCTGATAGCCGAGGCAGCTGCTTTGCGTAAGGAAAGCAGAGGCGGACATTTTCGTCAAGATTATCCCAATACCTTAAGTAGCTGGCGCAGGCATCTTTCTCAAAAAAGGGAGCTAAGAAGAACGGGTTGTATAATATAACATTTGAAAGTTAGAAATAATATTATTTTTAAGAGGAGATTAATACATGAATGTTATGTCGATAAAGATGCTGATTGAACAATGCCTAGCGGAAGATATGGGCAGTGGTGATATTACCACCAATAGTATTGTGCAAGAAGGTGCGAGTACTCTTGGTATTATTCATACGAAGGAAAGGGGTATTGTCGCAGGTATTGCCGTAGCGGAGCTGGTTTTTCGTCTTTTATCGCCGAACATTTCTTTTACTGCTAGGGTAAAGGATGGGGAATCCGTTATAGCTGGTACTGTACTTGCAGAGGTGAAGGGGGATGCAAAAGCCGTTTTGACAGGGGAACGTGTGGCTCTAAACTTTCTGCAACGCATGAGCGGTATTGCTACCCGTACCTCATTATTAGTGGATAAGATTAAGGAGTATCCAGTACGAGTAGTAGATACTCGTAAGACGACACCCGGCCTTCGGCTACTAGAAAAATATGCTGTTCTTGCTGGTGGTGGTTATAATCATAGGTTTGGACTATATGATGCTGTCATGATTAAGGATAATCATATAAAAGTAGCGGGAGGTATTGCTGAAGCGATAGCGGTTACTCGAAAAAAGGTTTCTCATATGGTGAAAATAGAGGTTGAGGTAGAAGATTTGGCAGGAGTGGGAGAAGCTCTGCAAGGAAAAGCAGATATTATTATGCTCGATAATATGAATATAGAGACTATGAAGCAGGCAGTAGCTATGATTGATGGCAGGGCATTGGTAGAAGCTTCTGGTGGAATTGATGAACAAAGTATTGTTGAGATTGCTAAAACTGGTGTAGATATTATATCCGTTGGTGCTCTTACTCACTCTGTAAAAGCTTTGGATATCAGCTTAGATATTGGGGAGATCAAAATCGTAAAAGATAAGAATGGCGAAGGATGTAGAGGGTTATATTTATAGAGAACATACTCATGGGAGGAAAAGATGGATATTATTACTCGTTTAGAGAAAATCCCTGTAGGGAAATTTCATTATCGTTTGCTGGTGATTACTGGTCTAGGATGGATGTTTGATGCTATGGATACAGGCATTATTGCTTTTGTATTACCTGTATTAATAAAGACCTGGGGATTATCAGCTACTCAAGTTGGTTATATTGGCAGTATTGGTTTGGTAGGTATGGCTCTAGGGGCGGTATTGGCTGGCTCAGCGGCAGATCGCTTTGGACGAAAAACTATCTTTGCCGGTACGCTAGTTATATATAGTGTCGCTACGGGGCTTTGTGGTTTGGCCTGGAATTTTGAGTCCTTATTGGTATTTCGTTTTTTAGTAGGATTTGGTCTTGGAGGCCAGCTTCCTGTTGCCGTAACGTTGGTAACTGAATATGCTCCTCCAACGGATCGAGGACGATTTATTGTCTTATTGGAAAGCTTTTGGGGGCTAGGGTGGCTAGTGGCCGCTGTTATTGCCTATATGATTATTCCTCGCTATGGCTGGAATATTGCTTTTTTAATTGGGGCCTTGCCAGCGCTTTATGTATTTAAGGTTTGGGCATCAGTACCAGAGTCAGTACGTTATTTGTTAGCGAAGGGGCGAGTGCAAGAAGCCCATGATATGGTTTCTCATATGGAAGAGGAGGCTGGTCTTGTACCTGGGGAAATGATTATTACTCCTCAAACACAAGATATACGCAGTGCAACGATTTCTGATATTTGGGCACCCCAATTTGTTAAACGAACCATTATGCTTTGGATTCTATGGTTTGGTATTGTATATTCTTATTATGGGATCTTTACCTGGTTGCCATCTTTAATGGTAGGGCAAGGCTATACAGTAATTAAAACCTTTGAATATGTACTCATTATGACGTTGGCTCAATTGCCTGGCTATTTTGCAGCGGCCTATTTGGTAGATCGCATTGGGCGCAAAGCCACTTTAGCAGGGTTTTTAGCAGCCAGTGCTATTTGTGCTTACTTTTTTGGACAAGGTGGCAGTGCTGGTATAGTATTAATGTGGGGTAGTTTAATGTCCTTTTTCAATCTAGGGGCTTGGGGTGTAGTATATACTTATACTCCGGAATTATACCCAACTCGTGTGCGAGCTTTTGCTTCAGGATGGGCGGCGGCCATCGGTCGTGTTGGTGGCATTTTGGCACCTACGGTGGTAGGATATATGATTGTTGGGGAACAGGGTTTTACCAAGGTTTTTATGATGTTTGCTGGTGTTATGCTAGCTGTAGCAATCATTGTGTGGTTGTTTGGTGAAGAAACAAAAGGAAAATCTCTAGGAGAAATAAATGGTTAAATAAGTTTTGATAAAAGGAATACAATCTCTTTTAACGAAGTAAATGTACAATACCTATTATTAATATTGACAGATAGGATAAGTAATTTTATACTGGACACATAGAGGAAAAATACTATGGGAAAATAAGATAGGAAGTAGTACTTTACTATTTTATGTCCTAAGAAATGATTTTCATAATAGGATGAGGAAGTTCTCTGGAACTGCATATAACGGTAGAATAAATAGCAGTAGAATGGTTACTGGCTATTATATGACCGATAATACCTTTAGAGTGATAAAGGTATTATCGGTCTATTGTTTTTCTCGAGAATGGAGATGGATGAGGAGTATTATGCTGTTGATAGCAAATCTTTTAAATAGAATAAAGTCTGAAAGCGGTTCAGTAGCGATTGTAGCCTTGGTTGTGATGGTGTTGTTGGGAGCCTTGGGCGCTACTTTGATTAAACAAAGTAGTACGAGGAGTATGACTTCTGCTAATTATGCAGATGGCATAGGGGCCCAATACCTAGCGGAAGCTGGAATTCAACATGCAAAAGCGGAAATAGTAAGGCAGAACTATCCTGGTAGTGTTAATGTTACGAGTTTGACCAATCAAAGACTTACAGGCTCTACAGGTAGTTATAGCGTCACTATTAGTTTTGTAAATAATATTTATACGATCACCTCGATAGGGACAGTGAATAATGCCCGGCGGCAGGTGATCAGAACCTTTTTGGGTACTGATATATATCGCTTTGCAGTGTATGGTGGAGAAAATAATGGTGAGAACCTTTTTAGTTTCGTACTGAATCGGGGGGTATCTATATATCCTAGTGTTAATGTTGTGGGCGATGTAGGCTGTAATACCAATATTGATTATGGTGCCTATGTGGCAACTGCTAGTCTATTTGGGCCTATTACAATAGATGGAAATGTAGTAGCTCATGGTGATATTGTCAGATGGCCTGGCTTTTCTGATGGTGTACAGGTAACAGGAAGTTCTTTGACTAGACAGCAGGAAAGGAGCATTCCGGAGGTTATATCTCTTACCACAGTTCCGACAGTTTCCAATGTTGCTTTTCCTAATAATGCAGCAAGCAATACATTGCTTGCAAGTGTTAGAACCAACATTACATTTTTTAGACCTCTTGATATACTCCAGTTATTTCCTCAAACTGGGAAAATTTTTATCTTAGCAGATGATAATACCTATTATAATAATGGGAATCTAGCCCTAAGTAACAACCTTTTTGCCTTTAATGAGAATATTCAAGGAAGAGGTACGATTTTAGTCAATGGAAATCTTAAGTTAGAGAGTGGTACCACTGTAACTAATGATGTAATATTCACAGTGAATGGTGAGGTTGCAATTGATAGAGGAAGTAGGATTAACACCAATATACTATTAAATGCTACAAATCCAGCGAGAGATGTTATCTTTGATGGGAATGTAGGTGGGACAACTGCAATAAATGCCAATAGGAATGTTTCTGTTGCTGGTGTTTTCGCTGGTACTACGAGTATTAATGCTAGGGGAAATGTTACTATTGATGGAACTTTGACTGGTGCAACTGTCATAAATTCCAATGGTGATGTTGTCATTAATGGTACTCTTAATGGAGTGACAACAATAACCGCAAGGGGTAGAGTTACTATTAATGGTACGTTAGGTGCTGCTACTACCATCAATGCCGATGGTGATGTCACATTAACGTCAAATAGTACCATTCAGAATGATATTACAATAAATAGTATGGGAAATGTTGAGATAGATACTGATACGCCAGCTTTGCATGATGCTATATTGCATTTGAATGGAGAGTTTAACCTCCCTCCTTTTAATGATATGAGAGGAGATACTCTAGTGATGGCCCGTGGGAGAATATGGGTAGGAACTGGTATTGGTTTTAATTCTCAAACAACTTTCCCTGCCCATATTAATAGTGGTATATTACTAGCAAATGGAAATATTTTTATTAATAATTGTCTAGGGAATCCTCTCAATGGGAGTGTAATATCAAGAAAGACAGTTACTCTTTATGGAAATGCCGATGTTCGGCATAATGCGGCTTTGGTTACAAAGATGAGAAGGCTGGGATTGCCCTAGTTAAGATGGAAGAATGAGGTGATACTATGGGAGAGCGAGGATTTACGCTTATTGAAGTAATAATTGTGATAGCGATTATTGGTATTTTTGCAGGTGCTGCCTATCCTATCATTGGAAATACTGGTGCACGAGATGTTGATAATGTAGCACGAGAATTGGCAGCCGATTTGCAATGGATGCAACAGCGTTCCATAAACTCTGGGGCCGGACCGTTTCCTATTATTGAGTTTACTGCTACTGGCTATGTTATAAAGTTAAATAATACTGTTATAAAACCGAATGTTAGTTTCCCTAATACTGTAACGATTGATGATCTTCCTACTAATACCTCTTTTAATGCAAATGGACAGTGTGATCCTAGTCGGACAATTATTTTACAAAGTGGCAGTGTATTTCGAAATATTATAATTGACGTGAATGGACGAATTCATATTTCAGCTACTGCACCGGTAACCACATCATAGTTAGAAGGATTTATGGTAAGAAGGGATTTATAAAATGATTGTTTTAAAACAACAACAAGGTTTTATGTTGGCTGAAGTGGTGGTAGCAATTCTCATTATTAGTGTAGCACTTCTTGGAATAAGCAGTATGTTTGTTCAAACGAGTCGAGCAGTCTCTGATAACGGTAATACTGCTATTGCAGTTAATTATGCACAACGACAAATAGAAATATTGAAAACCCAAAGTCCTGTGTGGTGGAGTACTCATTGTTCTAATGTTATAGCTGAAATTGAGTGGCTAGATGGTGCTAGCACAACTGGTGATTATGCTGTTACCACAACCGTAATTGATTTTCCTGTTGGTACCACTAATTTAGCTAGAGTAAATGTGACTGTTGGGTGGGTGGAGCCTAATGTAAATGGAATCAACCAACAACGAAGTATTGTTTTTACGTCATTGCTGAATCAGGGAATTTAGATTTTTAAAGAGAATATTAGAAAGGAAGAGTAGGATGAAATGTTTATTGTCGGATAATAAGGGGTTCACTCTAGTAGAAGTGCTAGTAGCTATTCCTTTAGTAGTTTTGCTATTATCAGGAATTTTTAATGTATTATCCGTAGCCGTAACTTCCTATCAAATGTCCAATGGGCGGATGGCTGTTCAACAAACAGCACGTTTTGCAGTAGATAATATAGTAAGAGAGCTGCAGTTTGTTCAAGGTGGTGCTATTACTTTAAATTCTGCTAATGAGATTGAATTTGTCACGAATCGAAATGGAGTAAATGAAACGGTTATATATTCTGACGCTATTAATAACAGTGATGGAACCGTACAATTAATGCGCAACAATGTACCGATAACAGGAGATAATATTACTTCCGTCTCGATTAGTAATTTAGTATTTGCTCCTGTGAATGCTTCTAACCCTACTCCTACCTATCCTCTTACCACCAATATTGTTTCGATCACACTTACAGCAGAAGCCACGAATGTGATAAATAATCCTCATTATACTGTTGAGACTACAGTAGCTACTGTTCGATAATCACTCAAATAAACTTTTATATAAGGCAAGAAAACTCCTGCAAATTTCTCGTAAGAAATCTTGCAGGAGTTTTTTGTGTAATGAAAAATATATAAGAGTAGAAGGTTACTTAAAAGTTTTATAATGGTTTTTGTTCACAGCCGTAGATGGCATGATAGGTGGCAGCAATTTGGTCATTGTCTTTAAAATTGTCCTCATAGTGCTTCATCATAGCCAAGAGGAGGTGGCGATTAATGATTATATTCTTAGAGTGGGAAGCATTGTTAGCGCCTATTTTTTTTATGGAAGTCAAAAAGCTCTTAACCGTTGGGAAATATTCCTTATGAAGCGTTTCGTGATGTCTTGAAATGAAGCCTAGCTCTTCTCCGATGGCTGCTAATGAATCTATGGAGATAAAATCTAAACCGTGATATGCAGAAGTTTCTAAGTCTAAGGATTGGTGGGCAGCTGCGAAGGAAGAATGCAGTTCTTGAAAAGTATTGTTGCCAAAGGTAGCGTAGAGCAAATAGCCGCCTGGCTGTAAAAGTTTATAAAACTTCTCAAAAGCCAGATGGTAATCTTGAAACCACTGAAAGGCTGCATTAGAAATAATAAGATCAAAGGGTCCTGAAAGGGTAAGGTTTTCTCCATCCTGAAGTTCATAAGAGATATTTGTGAAAGGAGACAAATTTTCTTTGGCCGTTTTGAGCATACCTGCTGAAATATCAGTGGCAATAATATGAGAATGAGGATATAATCGGGCAAGTTCTTGGGTAAAGAAACCCGTGCCACAGCCAATTTCTAAGATGCGGTGAAAAGGTCCTGTGTTCTGGGCTAACTCTTTTAAGGAAGAAGCCATTTTCTTTTGGACCACAGCAAAGTCATTGTAGTTTTTGGCCATTTTACCAAAGTGACGGCAGACTTGTTCTTTGTTGATCATTCGCTTAGTATTCCTCCGATAGAATAGATTTTAGTATTGTAAATGGTCCTTACAATATTCATATTGGGTGTAAAATGGAATATGACCAGCACCAGGAATAAGAGTTAACTTAGCATTGGGTAAGGAATTTGCTAGAAATAAGGCTGCCTCTGGTGGACAAATAGTATCGTTACTGCCGTGCAGGATATGGCAAGGAAGTTCAATAGAAGGCAGTAGGTAACGTAAGTCTGTTTCTAATAAATAGGATAGACCTGCTTGTAAGACGGATGTTTCTAGCTGAGAGAGTGATGGCGTTATTTGTGAGGCGAAACTTTCCCAATAAGAATACTCATTGCTAGAAAACATGAGTTGGTAAAAATCAAGCTGAGTTTGCCATTTTTCCTTAGAGAGTTTGCGAGATAGATTTTTGATAATACCTGGTGCTAATCCAGCAGTATAACTTTCCTTAGAGGTAAAACGGGGAGTAGTAGCAAATAAAATTAGTTTTTTAATTTTATCCGGATGGGCAGCTGCTAACTGAAGGGATAACATTCCGCCTAAGGACCAGCCGATAAGGGTAAGAGGCTTACCTTGTTCTTCATAATGAGTAATAAATTCCTTAGTCAGATGTGAAAAATCAGGGTAATAAGAGGATTGGTAACCGTAATCTTTATTGGTTGCTAACCAAGCAGGCCATATCTGAGCCGTTGTTGCCCAACCATGGATCAAAAAGCGAGACATAAAAACACCTTCTTGTAGTATTGTTAACTAAAATTAATTAAACAGTTAACAATACTATTGTAATGAAGTTTATGGAAAAAAGCAATGAATTCATAAGGATATAAGGGGAAATCCTAAAGAAAAGTAATGAATAGTGAGGTGTGTTATGAAAATAGTTGTTTTAGATGGTTATACTTTGAATCCTGGTGATTTATCTTGGGATGGTTTCAGGGCTTTAGGAGATGTTACAGTGTATGATAGGACATCGCCAGACAAAACAATAGAAAGAATTGGCGATGCTGCAATTGTCATTACCAATAAAACGGTGATTAATGAAGAAGTGTTAGATGCGTGTGTAGGTATAAAATATATAGGGGTATTGGCTACAGGGTATAACGTTGTTGATGTGAAAAAAGCCATAGAAAAAGAAATCATTGTGACCAATATACCCGCTTATGGGACAAGTGCTGTTGCTCAATTTACGTTAGGATTATTATTAGAAGTATGTCACCGTATTGGTGACCATAGTCGGAGTGTATATGACGGAGATTGGGCTAAGTCTCCTGACTTTTCCTATTGGCGTTATCCTTTGATTGAACTTACTGGTAAGACAATGGGAATTATCGGCTTTGGCAGAATTGGCCAAGAAGTAGCTAAAGTGGTTGAGGCCTTGGGCATGAATGTATTGGTATATAGTCGACGCGAGATAGAATCTTTGAGAAGTGATAACGTAGCCTTTGCAAATCTTGAGGAGGTATTTGCAAAGGCGGATGTTATTTCTTTGCACTGCCCCTTATCCGATGATACACAAGGAATGATCAATAAGAAGAGTATTGCATCTATGAAGGATGGTGTCATTATCATCAATACATCACGTGGTGCTTTGATCGTAGAAGAGGATTTGGCCCAGGCTCTTAATAGCGGTAAAGTCTATGGCGCTGGACTAGATGTTGTCTCTATAGAGCCTTTGCCCAATGATAATCCCTTACTGGCAGCTAAAAACTGTATTATTACGCCACATATTGCTTGGGCGCCCCAAGAAACAAGAAAACGTTTAATGAATATGGCCGTTGAGAACCTAGAAAAATTCTTAGCGAACACACCCATTCATGTTGTGAATAAGTGAATTTTTGGAATACGCCGATTAATTGACAAGGCAAAATTCGCGTGATAGTATAATGGATGGTAGATTTAGGTTTTTTCAATATGTGGATTTTGAATAAAGGACGAGGTTTTATGATAGAAAAAATCAAAAATTCCAAGATGACGAAAGAGCATCTAACTTCTTTCATCATGTTAGCACTTTTATTTGTATATATGTATGCATTGAATTTTATGATGCCTTTGCATCGTGATGATTATGAATATGCTTTGATTTGGGGAACTAACGAAAGAATTACTGCCTGGGCAGATGTTTTTGAATCTTTGTATATCCATTATTTTCAGCATGGCGGCAGAATGGTAGATTTTTTTGTACTGGATAGTTTTTTATTAATTGGCAAACAGTGGTTTAATCCCTTTAATGCTTTTTTGTACGTTGCTCTTATGGTTCTTATGTATTGGCATTCTCAGCGAAGTATTACCATGCGCTTAAATCCTTATATCTTAGCTCTCATTTTCCTATTTTGTTGGCTGGGTTTACCCGATTATGCTTTGGTGAATATTTGGATGACAGGTGCCTGCGTGTATTTAATGACCACCGTCATTATACTTGCTTTTCTCTTGCCTTATCATTTTAACTTTTTAGGAAAACCTCTTTTGAAGGATAGTTATCTAGCATCTTTGGGGATGTTTATTGGCGGTATTGCGGCTGGGTGGACGATCGAAAATACAGCGGCTACTATGAATTTAATTATTGTTGGTTTTATTATCTATGCTTATAAAAAGAAAAGTGTAGCTAAATGGATGTATTCGGGTTTTTGCGGAGCACTGCTGGGTTTTATTTTGCTTGTCATTGCTCCAGGGAATTTTGTCCGATATGCTGGCATTAAGCATCCTTTAATTTATAATTTCACCAATCAGATAGCAGCTCTCCTTGAAATCGGTCTTGGGTTATTGCCTGTAATACTTTTTATCTTATTGATTTGGCGTATTTTACTTGCAGAATATGCCAAGGGTAAGGGGATTGCTCTTAGTAGGCAGGGCGAAAAGGGATATAAATTTTTGGCTTCATCTGTGGTAACAATTGGGGTTATCGCAATGATGTTACTGTCGTATCAAACCAATTCATTTATCTCTCAGTGGTTTAGTACTTTCCTATATGAGAATGTAGCCGTAAAATTAGGGGTTGCCAACAGTCATTTGAAATTTCAGCTGTTTCATGCCCTATCAGAATTAGAAATCGTAATTGTATATCTACTGACTACTACTCAAATCTATAAATATGCTTTTGAGAAATTAACCTTGACCAAAAGCGATATCAAGGAAATTGCGAGTAGGTTTAAGTGGCGAGAAGTCATGATGGCCTATCCCGGTTGTTATGTTGTAGCAACTCTAGTAGCTTTGGCTTTGATTAATAACCTAGCAATGATAGCTTCTCCCACCTTTCCAGGCCGAGCGGGCTTTGGTTCCGCAGTCTTTTTTATGATCGGTGCTCTAAGCGTTTTTACAATTCCTTACGTATATAGCTACTTACTGGAAACTTCCCGCAAAAAATATATAGCAATTGTAGCAGCGCTTATTATGCTGCCGATGGCTGCTGCTACGTTTCAGCAACATACCGTTTTGTATGAGAGTAATACAGCACGTATGATCTATGTTGAAAAAATGGTAAGCCAAGGAGCAACCTATTTGGAACTAGAACCGTTACCCCTTAAAAATCGTGTATTGCGCCATGTTTATTTCTCGGAGCTCAATAATGGAGTATCTAAAGGTGGCTTTATTCGATATTATGGATTAAAAGATTTAAAGGTTCTAGAATAAGCAATGAAATGGTGGTTTTTCTTATGCACATTATTGGTATTATTGTTCTTATTGTAATCTTATACGTCTTTATTGGCCGCAAACATCAGCAACAAGATCAGAGGGCTCAAAAAGATGTAATTGATATTGAAGGAACAGTAGTGGAAGAAGATAAAGATAATTAAGAAAAAATTAGACATGTTACGGGCCCTATGATATAATGAATTTTGTCACTGTAAACGGTGTTATGCGCCCGTAGCTCAGGGGATAGAGCATTGGCCTCCGAAGCCATGTGCGTAGGTTCGATTCCTGCCGGGCGCACCATATATAGCCTTGAGGGCTATAATGTACATTTAAGAGCATAAAACTAATTCCTATGCGTAAAACCCTAAGACATTCTTAGGGTTTATTTTTGTTTAGTACTATCGAGACTTAAGAAGACTCTTCAACTGACGATTAAAAGGTTTAAATTCGGCAATTATAACTTAAGGCATAGGTTATATTTTAACGGACAATGAGCAGGTAAAAAACTATATCTGTGGAAGTTATACAAAAGTAGTTAAGTGATTATAGTAAACGGAGGCTATCCTATGCGTCCTTCTAGAATTTTATTTTCATTAAGGAGTAAATTATTTTTTGCTTTTTTTAGTGTTACGACTCTTATTACTATGATAATTTCTTATAGCTTATACAATCATATGCGTGTTGATCATACCAAAGCATTGAGCCAGCAACTTATGAATATTGCTGCAGTAGCCTCCTTGCAAATTAAGGGCGATATTGTTGAACAGATTATTTCGCCTGAGCAGGAAAATTTAGCAGAATATAATACAGTAAAAGAAAGCCTTAACAACATCGCTAATAAAATTCCTGAAATTAAATATATTTATACCATGCGTAGGACAGAGCAGGAAGGAAAGTATGCTTTTGTTGTTGACGTGGATCCCGACACAGAAAGTGCTGCTCATGTTGGTGATATCTATGATGGCAGTGCCTTGCCAGCCATGGCTAGCGGCTTTTTGACTCCAAGTGCCGATGAAGATTTTACTACCGATCAATGGGGAACTATTTTGTCAGGCTATGCTCCCATACGTAATTCGAACAATGAAGTTGTAGCCATTGTTGGTATTGATATTGATGCTGAAGTGATGGTAACGAGACTTGCAGATTTTACCCGTAGGGTTATTTACCAAGCATTAGTTATTAATATTGTATGTGCCATTATTATTTTTATTATTGCTAACCGTTTTACTCGGCGATTTAGGTTGATAAATAAAGCCATTGATGAAATCGCCAGTGGCAATTGTGATATTTTTCTCGACGTAGATGGGGAAGACGCTATCGCCCATCTATCAGCTCGGATTAATCATTTAGCAGTGACGGTACATAGTGAACGTGAAAGTATGTTGTTGTCAACGATTGAAGCGTTGGTAAATGCCTTAGAAGCAAAGGATAAATATACCTCTGGTCATTCCTCTGAGGTAGAATCCTTGGCAAAAGAGATTTCTATTGAACTTGAGTTATCCGATGAGGAAATATTCTCAATTTCCATTGCAGCGGTATTACATGATATTGGTAAAATTGGAATTTCGGATGAGCTGCTTCATAAAGAAGAAAAATTTACGGAAGAAGAATGGGTGTTAGTAAAACAACATCCATCAATTGGCGCTGCTATTATTAGTGGTATTCCTTCTCTAGATGAGATTGTGCAAATTGTTTTGCATCACCATGCTAGGTGGGATGGATTGGGGTATCCTGAGGCATTAGCAGGCCTTGATATTCCTCTTGGTGCGAGAATTATTGGGGTTGCAGATAGCTTTCAAGCTATGATATCCAATCGTCCTTATCGCAGAGGGATGCCGGTGGAGGATGCTCTTATAGAACTGAAAGATTGTGCAGGTACTCAATTTGATCCAGCAATCGTAGACGTATTTTTGAAGATATGGGAAAAACGAAAGAATAAAGTATAATTTAGTATCATAGTACTTTTAGGCAAACATTTTTTTGACAAAAGCCATAAAGAAAAGTACAATAAATACAGTGTTAATAGTTGCAGATGATTTTTACGCCCCACGGCAGAGTTACCTGTCAGTGGGCGTTTCCTTTGTGCTAGTAGGGTTTTCCCTAAGGATCTTTTTAAAAGTGAGGCTTATTACATGATTACGGTTGAGGAAAAAGTTCGCTTTGTTGAGACAGATATGATGGGGGTAGTACATCACGCTAACTATTTTCGTTGGTTTGAAATGGGACGAGTAGAATATTTAAGGCAAGCTGACGTTTATTTGCTTGATTTAATGGCAGATGGAATTGTCTTTCCGATAACCCATGTGGACTGCAAATACAAAGCGTCAGCCAATTTTGATGATATTATTTTAATCGAAACGTCACTAAAAGAATTGTCCCTTGTTAAAATGATATTTACCTATAAGGTTTTTAGACGAGATGATAAAGTGCTTCTTGCTATTGGCAGCACACAAAGTGTTTTTACAGATAGCAAGGGTAAAATCATTCGTTTGCCAAGTAAGTATTATGAGAAGCTGCAGATGCGCTTTGAAAGAACGCAGTAGAGAAAGAATATAATAGTTTATATTTAGATAAAATATTTTCTGGGGAGGTGCAAACAAGTGAGTAATAATGCACCGATTGGTGTTTTTGATTCAGGAATAGGTGGACTTACAGTGGTGAAGGAACTTGTAGCCTTAATGCCAGGGGAAGATTTTATTTATTTTGGCGATACTGCTCGTATACCCTATGGACCGAGACCTAAAGAAGAGATTATGGAATTTATGCATCAGATTTTAAGTTTTTTTGAAAAGCGACAGGTGAAAATGGCGGTAGTTGCCTGTAATACTATGACTGCTTTAGGTCTTGAAGCGGCAAGGCAGGAATATCCTTTTTCCTTGGTGGGTGTCAATGCTGGTGTCGATATGGCTCTAAGTAGCAGCAAGAATAAAAAAGTTGGCGTAATTGCGACCCAAGCAACAATTCATAGTGAGAAACATGCTAAGGCACTTACCATAAAGGACAAAGAGACGTTTGTGTATCCTCAGATCTGTCCCAAACTGGTGCCGCTTATTGAAGCTAAGCAGGTTGAAGGGGTTGCCATCGAAAATGCAGTAGCTGAATACTTGCTGCCAATGAAACAAGCCGGAGTTGATGTAGTCATATTAGGCTGTACTCACTATCCTTTTGTGAGTGAAATTATTGAAAAAGTAGTTGGAAGCGGTGTGAAGCTTATTAACCCTGCTAGGGAGACGGCTGTTGATGCTTATGAAGTGCTGCGGGAAAAAGATCATTTTTCAATGACCAAAAAGGGTAAAGTACGAATATGTGTTTCCGCAAATGTTGAACAAGCGAAAGAAATGGCAGCTTTTATGCTAGATACAGAGCAGGTAGAATTTGAATTGGTGGATTTGCAGGGATAAAGTTTGGTAGCCCTATTGGCAAAAATTTGATATAATAAAACATATGAATTTTCTTAGAGATGGAGGCCTTGGTGTGGAATTTTTAATGATTGTAGTAGTTCTATGTGTTGCCGTGTCTATTGGCGTGTGGCTATTTATTGCCCGTCAGGGAGATGCGGAGTTTGAATTTATGGTGAAAGATCGAACGCCTTTTATTCTAGAAGAATGGACTGAAAAGACGGCAACTTTTTCCTGTAAAGTGCCTTTTATGAATAAAGGTACACAGGATGGAACCATAATGGATGCATATCCTCGTCACTTATTGCCTTGTGAGCAATATGATGGCGTAGAAGTTAACTCAAGAATGGAATTAATGACAGCCCCGCGTACAGATAATTACTTTGAAGCTGTGATTATTCCTCATGGAACGGGTGGTGCTGTTGCCATTACAGTTACCTTTACTGCTAAAAAAGGCAGTATCCAAGATGCTCTTGATGAAATGTGTGAATTAACGGTGGACATGGCCATCGATATTGTATACCAGATTGTAGCTCGGACCCCTTGGTATATACATAAAACAAGGATGGTAATGACTTGTAAGGAAATAATGGATGCCATGCAGACAAAGAATGCTGCAAAATAGGAGGAATTCTCATGGAAGAACTTGAATTACAGCCAGTACGTACGCGTATTTTGACAGATAAAGATGATATTGTAGAAATGATTGTAAAGTATGCAAAGGACGATGTTGGACCAGATGATGTGGTATCAGTAGCAGAAAGTGTCGTTGCCATTACTCAAGGACGTATTACTCGGCCAGAAGACTTAAAGATATGTTTCCTAGCGAAGATATTATGTAGATTTGTTCCTCAGCTAGGCAGCTTATCCAGTGTAGCCGGTATGCAGTCGGCGATGAATGCGGAAGGGAAGTGGCGAATTTTATTTGCCATGATTATTGGTATGCTGGCTAAGATTGTTGGCAAAAATGGTGTATTCTATGAACTTGCTGGACCCCAGGCCGCTTTAGTGGATGATGTGACAGGAACAATGCCCCCTTTTGATAAATGTTTGGTTTACGGACCTCGTGATCCTAAAGGCGTAGCAGAAGAAATTAAGAGTCGTTTAGGTTGTTTTGGTGCTGCAGTTGCCGATGTGAATGATTTAAAAAGAGCAGCAGTACTGGGAGTATCCGAAGGTCTTGATCCTAAAAAGTTAGCTCGTATTCTTATTGATAATCCCTTTGGTAACGCTTCCCAGCGAACACCTATTGTTATTATTAAAAATTACGGTAAGGCAGAAAAAAGAGCTGAGGGTAAAGCATAGAAACTTTTTTCTACCTGAAAATGACCTCGTTTATTGAGTAATTGACTGTCAAAGAGGATAGACTAAAATGCTATCCTCTTTCTTATAGTATTAGCGCGGGTGAAATCTTTTTCTTTTTGAAGCAGGAAAAGTGATTATGTTGGAGGGCTATTATGGCTAGAATTGGTATCACAACGACTGTGCCAGTGGAAATAATTTTGGCAGCAGGTCATACGCCAGTAGATTTAAATAATGTTTTTATTACGGATAAAGAAGCCAGTCGCCTTGTGGAAGTGGCAGAAGATGCAGGGTATCCTCGTAATATCTGCGGCTGGATTAAAGGGCTTTATTCTGTCGTAGTTGATCGAGGCGATATTGATATGGTGTTAGCAGTTACCCAAGGAGACTGCAGCAATACCCATGCTCTGATGGAAACCTTACAATTAGCGGGAATAGAAACCATTCCCTTTGCTTATCCCTTCGACCGAGATTATGACATATTGAAACTGCAAATGGATAAATTAATTTCCGCCTTGGGGACAGATTGGGACAGTGTAATGACTGTAAAAAAACGCCTAGATCAGGTCAGGGGAAAGGTTGCAGAATTGGATCGGCTGACTTGGCAAGAAAATACAGTCAGTGGCTTTCATAATCATTTGTATCAGGTCTCCTGCAGTGATTTTAATGGTGATGTTACGGCTTTTGAGCAGGATGTGGATCAGTTTATAGTGAAGGCTGGCTCGGCGACAGAAGGTACTGAAAACCTGCGGTTAGGGTTTATCGGCGTTCCGCCCATCGTCAATGATTTGTATGAGCATTTTGAAAAAATGGGAGCCAGGGTTGTTTTTAATGAAGTACAACGGCAATTTGCAATGCCTTATTCAGTAGATGACTTAGTGGAGCAATATCGCCTATATACATATCCTTATGGTGTATTTGGACGTATTGAAGATATTAAACTAGAAATTGAACGACGTAATTTAGATGGTATTGTTCATTATGTACAGAGTTTTTGCTTTCGGCAGATTGAAGATATGATTTTTAGAGAAAAACTAGATATACCGGTGCTAACAATTGAGGGCGATAAACCTGGCAAACTCGATGCTCGTACCAAGCTGAGAATGGATAGTTTCTTGGAAATGCTAGGATGAGGTGAAAGACGTGTTTTGTGGTATCGATTTAGGCAGTCGCAGTGTAAAATTAGTAGTAATGGATCATGATAAGGTAAAAAACTCTGAAATTTTTGAAACGGTACAATTTTATCGACAGTATGGAGCAGCAACGCCTGAAGGGTTAGTTGTTGATTTTAAAGGGATAGGGATGGCAGGCAGTGGTAATGTCGTTGCAACAGGTTATGGACGTAATACTATTAATATTGTAGGAGCTACGATTATTGCTGAGCTTAAAGCCCATACTATTGGCGCTATGTGGCAAACGGGCCTTAGGGACTTTACCTTGCTAGATTTGGGCGGACAGGATAGTAAAGTCATTAAAGTTCGTAAAGGGAAAATGGTGGATTTTGCAACCAATGATAAGTGTGCAGCCAGTACGGGACGCTATTTGGAAAATATGGCGACAGTTCTGGGGATTAGTCTCGAGGAATTAAGCAGTTATCATGAAAATCCAGTAGAGCTATCTGCAACTTGCGCTATTTTTGGTGAGTCAGAGCTCATTGGACGTATTGTAGAAGGTTATAGTATTCCAGAGCTGGGAGCAGGGGTCAATTATACAATTTTAAAAAGAATCAAACCCATGTTAACATCATTGGCAAGTGAGGTTATTATTTTTACTGGAGGGGTAGCTTTAGGCACTGCTATTGGGAAGATGATTGGCTCAGAACTCGGGGTAGAGGTCATTGTACCTAAGTATCCTCAGCTTAACGGTGCAATTGGTTGTGCTGTTCACGCTCAAGAAAAGAGGGGATAGTATGCTCTTGGGAATTGATGTAGGGGGAACCTTTACAGATGGGGCAGTTGTAGCGGATGGGAAAGTCATTAGTGTTGTTAAAATTCCCACAAGCCATGACAATTTGCTAAAAGGTATTTTACAGGCTATTGATCAGGTGGTAGAAGCGGTAGGCAGTTGCAATTTTAGCCGTATTGCCTTATCAACCACTATTGTTACGAATGCATTAATAGAGGGTACCCTTGACGAGATCGGGCTATGTATCATACCAGGACCAGGAATGGATATTAAGTTTATTTTACCAATAGAACCCTATATTTTATCAGGATATATTGATCATCGTGGAAGGGAAGTAGCGAGTCCTGCACAAGAGGAAGTGCAAGCAGCATGTCAGCACTTTGCTGCTTGTAAAGTATTTGCTGTTTCTGGAAAGTTTTCCGTGCGCAATCCTAGCGGTGAACTTTCTGTTGTAGCGTGGATTGAAAAGCAGGCGAGTGTAGAACATATTACAGTAGGATCAGAAGTATCAGGTTCTCTTAATTTCCTGCGGCGTACAAATTCTGCCTATTATAACGCAGCGGTATGGCGGCACTTTAATGATTTTGCTAATGCTGTAACAGCAGCACTTGAGGCAAGGGGGATCCATGCTCCTGTATATGTTCTGAAGGCAGATGGCGGAACACTGCCTCTTTTGACAGCAAGGAATTATCCTGTTGAAGGGATTTTTACAGGGCCAGCTGCGAGCGTACTGGGTATTATGGCAATGCATCCGACTAAGGTGCCTTCTGTATCCCTTGATATTGGTGGTACAACAACAGATATTGCTCTATGGCAAGATGGAGTACCATTGTTTACGGAAGGCGGTGTAAAGGTTAATGGACATCCGACGGCACTGCGAGGCTTTCGGCTAAAATCCGTGGGGGTTGGTGGCGATAGTCTTATTTGTTGTGAAGAAGGACAAATCCGAATCAAACCCATGCGTTTAGGACCAGCAATGGCTGTTGGTGGTTTACATCCTACAGTGGCAGATGCCATGATTGTGGCAGAGAAAAGTCATTTTGGCAATGTAAACCTAGCAATAGATGCTATGAAACGTGTGGCTACTCATGGACAAACACCTCTTGAAGTAGCTAATCTAGTTTTGCATGAGGCGGTTCGCGTTATTTGTCATGGTATAAAAGAGATGCTTGTAGAACAGGCAGCTGAACCTGTATATTGTGTGAAAGATATTGTTCATGATAGGAAGTTGGATATAAAACAGATTATTGGTGTAGGCGGCTGTGCTGCGGGTCTCGTGCCACTAGTTGCTAGCAAGTTAGGGCTTGCATACCAGCTTCCGAAACAAGGAATGGTGGCTAATGCAATTGGGGCTGCTGTAGCTCGTCCGACTGTTGATATTACGCTACGGGTAGATACAGTAGAGGGGTTTTATACTGTAGCAGAATTAGGGATTAAAAAAAAGCTGCCATGGCAAAACTTTACCTTAGCAGATGCTAAAGAACTGGCAGAGGAACATTTGGCGAAGCTTGCGACCATCAGAGGTATCCCTCTTGGCGAAAGCGAAATGCTACAATCAGAAGAATTTAATGTCATTCAAGGTTTTACAACCAAAGGGAAAATCATATCCTGCCGTTTGCAGGTCAAACCAGGTGTGTTATTCAATGATAAGGAGGGAGTATGATGGATGTCAAAAAGTTAGGATTAGTGTTCTTTCCGGCTTTTGATTGGGCCATCAGTTCTACCCATCCAGAACGGGAAGAACGACTATTGTATACTCGTGATCAAATCATTGAAGAAGGATTATTGGATTTGCCAAACATAAGAGAGTACAAACCGACTATGGCTACTTACCAGGATATTGAACGGGTGCATATTGGTGTACCTGATATTGCCTCGTTAATAACAGATGCTCATTTGGTATCGGCAGGCGGAGCCATCACAGCCGCTGATGGTGTCATGCGAAGGGAAGTAGAGCGAGCTTTTGCGTTAGTGCGCCCTCCGGGGCATCATGCTATGCGGGTAGTACATGGCACACGAGGTTTTTGTGCCATTAATATAGAAGCTATTATGGTGGAACATTTACGCAAGGCCTATGGTGTGCGTAAGGTAGCAATTGTGGATACGGATGTACATCATGGTGATGGTACGCAAGATATTTTTTATCATGATGCGGATACTTTATTTATTTCCTTTCATCAAGATGGAAGAACCTTATATCCAGGCACTGGTTTTACAGATGAAATGGGTAGTCCCATGGCTATGGGAACCACTATTAATATACCTTTGCCGCCGGGGACAACCGATGAGGGGCTTCATGAGGTTCTGGATCACTTGATTATGCCAATATTAGCCGATTTTAAGCCGGACATTATTATTAATTCTGCTGGGCAGGATAATCATTATAGTGACCCTTTGGCCAATATGGCTATTACAGCACAAGGCTACGCGCGCTTAGCTGACAAATTGAAAGCCGATATTGGGGTGCTAGAAGGAGGGTATTCTATTGAAAGCGCCTTGCCATATGTGAATGTAGGAATTATTTTGGCAATGGCTGGTCTTGATTATGGAAAGGTGATCGAACCAGATCTTCATAAATGTCCACTCCAAACTAGGGCTGTAAAGAACTATATTAATCATTTGGTGAAAGAACGCCAGGAGATGTGGGCAAAAAGGGAGAAACTCAAAGGGGAAGCGGTGGCTAAAGCTGGTGATTTTTGGACACGAAGTCGTAGTATTTACTATGATGACAGTGGTATTGAGGAACAACAAATAGAGAACCTTCGCTTGTGTCCGAAGTGTTCTGGTTATCTTACTCTTGGGACGGAGGCTCGTGCTTTGAGTTTCGGTTACAAATCTGCTTTTGCAGCTGTAATTTCTAGGGAAGCTTGTTTTCCTTGTCGACAGTCGGCTATTGATGCTGTACATAAGGCTAAAAGGCAAGGAAAATATCAACAATATTATATACAAAATAAATATGAAGATAAATTAGAGAAAATATAAAGAGGCTATCCAGCAGGATGTAGGCTCTAAAGTTTGCTAATTGTGGAGGAATAAATATGAAAAGAATTGATGGCCGTCAGGCGGACGAAATGCGCTCTGTTAAAATTACTCGAGATTATTTAAAATATCCGGAGGGTTCCGTACTCATTGAAATTGGTAACACGAAAGTAATATGCGCTGCTACTGTTGAGGAAAAAGTACCTCATTTCATGAAGGGTTCTGGATCTGGCTGGATTAATGCTGAATATTCCTTATTGCCCCGTTCTACTCAAGTGCGCAATGTTAGGGAATCGGCAAAAGGTAAGTTGACGGGCCGTACTCATGAGATTCAGCGACTGATTGGCCGAGCTCTCCGTAGTGTGGTGGATTTAAAAGCACTTGGAGAAAGAACCATTTGGATAGACTGTGATGTGATACAAGCAGATGGCGGTACACGGACAGCGGCTATTACGGGATCATTTGTAGCATTAGTAGATGCTGTAAATAGTATTTATACCAATCCGGAAAAACCTTTTCCTGTCAAAGAGTTTTTGGCAGCTGTAAGTATTGGTGTCAGTAAAGAAGGGGTTATTGCAGATTTATGCTATGAAGAAGATTCTGCAGCCATTGTGGATATGAATGTAGTGATGACGGGTAGTGGACAATTTGTAGAGGTGCAAGGTACAGGGGAAAAACGTCCGTTTAGTAGAGATGAGCTAAATGAAATGCTGGCAGTTGCAGAGAAAACAGTGGGTGAGCTTATTGATTACCAAAAGGATATATTAGGACCTTTATCTTGGAAAGTAGGGCGGGAATGAAAGAAATAGTCGTTGCTACCCAAAATAAGGGTAAGATTGCTGAAATTATCCTAGCTTTACGAGAACTGCCAGTGACCGTACTAGCCCTTAGTGATTTTGGTTCCATTCCTGAGGCTGTGGAGGACGGGGCGAGTTTCTTAGAAAATGCTCTGTTGAAAGCAAGGCATTATGCAAAATATACAGGGAAAGCTTGTCTAGCTGATGATTCTGGTTTAGAAGTAGATGCTTTGCGTGGAGCGCCAGGTATTTTTTCAGCACGCTTTGCTGGCGAGCCTAGTGATGATGCTGCCAATAATCAAAAGCTTATAGCTGAGCTGTCAAAGGTTGAAAAGGCTCATCGTACGGCTCGTTTTCGTTGTGTTTTGGCTTTTGTAGATACTGACGAGAATGTCTTAACAACAGAGGGTGCTTGTGAAGGTGTCATTGGTGACAAAATACAAGGGGCAGGAGGATTTGGCTATGATCCTCTCTTTTATGTGCCAAAGCTGAATAAAACCATGGCGGAACTTTCGAAAGAAGAAAAAAATGCTATCAGCCATCGCGGACAGGCATTGGATAGTATGGCGATAAAACTAGGGGGTTATCTAAAATGAGAATAGGGGTCATCAGTGATACACATGGTGATCAGGCAGCTATTCGTAAGGCGATAAAGGTCATCTCCAAAGTGGATATTTGGCTGCATGCTGGTGATTGCAGTCAGGATGGAGAATATTTAGCTAGTTTAGTTGAAGTGCCAGTGATTGCTGCTCGCGGCAATTGTGATGGGCATGTAGCAGCAAAGATTGATGAGTTCTTAGAAGTAGCGGGCAAAAAAATTTGGCTGACTCATGGACATCGTTATGGTGTTAAGGGAGGGACTCGGGATTTAGTGGAGTGGGGCAAACAATATGAAATGGATATTGTAATTTATGGACATACCCATGTACCTGATAACCGTTGGCAGGAAGGGATGTTTCTTTTTAATCCTGGCAGTGCAACCTATGGTCGTGCTACCTGCGGAATACTAGAAATAGATCATGAGGGACAGGTTAGTGGAGATATTATACTTTTGAATTCATAAAATCTATTATAAAAAAGTAGGGGTGTGATTGTATCACATCCCTACTTTTTATTGGATTATTTAGATAGGTTAGTCATCATAATTTTTAGCGTAAGCTAATTTAAGAACTTCGTCAGGCAATTCATTTTCCCAACGAGCTACAACAACGGCAGCTACGCAGTTGCCAATCAAGTTACAAGCAGTACGAGCCATATCAAGAATACGGTCAACACCAAGAATAATACCAATACCTTCTACTGGTAAACCAAATGCTGCTGCAGTACCGGCGATAACAATGAGGGAAGCTCCAGGTACTGCGGCAATTCCTTTGGTTGACATCATTAAGGTTACTAGCATTACCAATTGAGTAGCAATTGGAAAATCAATGTTATACACCTGGGCAATAAAAATAACTGCTAAGGCGCTATAGAGTGTGGAACCATCTAGATTAAAAGTATAACCTGTGGGTAACACGAAAGTAACAATGTGTTTCGGAATACCGAATTTTTCTAGCTTTTCCATAGCAATCGGTAATGCGGCTTCGCTAGAGGCAGTAGAGAAAGCAATTAAGATTGGTTCTTTTATAGCTCTTAAGAGCTGGAAGAAATTCATGCGGATAATCAACGAAGCGCAGGCTAATAAGAGGATAATGAAAACTACTAAAGCAAAATACAGTGAGCCTATCAATTTCGCTAAGGGAATGAGCATACCTAGGCCAAACTTACCGACGGTGAAGGAAATAAGAGCAAATACACCAATAGGTGCTAATTTCATTACATACCAAGTAAATTTAAACATAATCTCAGCAACGCTGATGGCAAGATTAACTACTGGTTTACCTTTTTCGCCCATATGAGCTGCTGCTACGCCAAAGAAAGTAGAAAATAAGATAATTTGTAACATATCACCGCGACCCATGGCATCCACAATATTAGTCGGTACGATATTTACAAGCATTTGTGTCATATCGATGGTTTTCTTAGCTGCAGCTGCAGCTGAGCTGACATCAGCACCAGTTGCCATAGCTACACCAGCGCCAGGTTGGAATACGTTAGCGACAATTAAACCTACAAATAAGGCTAAGGTTGTTGCCACTTCAAACCAAATCAGGGATTTTGCACCCAATCGTCCTAGCTTTTTGAAGTCGCCAGTACCTGCAATACCCATGATTAATGAACTGAAGATCAAGGGTACTACAATCATTTTGATCATGCGAATGAAGGTATCGCCAACGGGCTTTAAAGCTTGACCATAGGTAGGGAAAATATAGCCAAAAACAATACCTAGAATTAGAGCAATAAAAATCTGAGTACTAAGGCCTATGCCGCTTTTATTTTTTTCCATAAACTATTCCCCCTTTTTAATGTGATACAATCTTAGAATTCAGAGATAATATAATGACTAAACATCTACTTTGCCATTAGTATAATCGGCAAGTCTTTGCCAAACTACAAAAAACGACTAAATAAACTTTAACAATTCTGAAAATAGGTGTTTTAGTAGGGTTTTTAATGTAGGATGTCGAATTTTAATATAATAATTCTGCAAGGGGGCTACTACTATTGGCCAATTTTGGGGATCAATCGAATAGTGTTTTTGGATTTATGAAAAAAGTAATGATAATGAATAGGTCTTTATTAAATACAGTATTGTTTGTTTCTTTAACAAGTGTAGTATATATTTATCCGTTTGGTAGTTACTTCCGTTTTACATTGGCTATTATATTATTGACAACCTTTTTGTTGTACTTTGAACAATTGTCTGTTTTACTTGCTACGAGCATAACAGGATTCGTGATTTTGCTATTTCGTACAACCGTAGATCATGTGATTGGTGGACATGGGTATGGTGAAGCGTTCTTTTCCAATGTACCTTCTTTGGCATACTATATATCTTTTGGCTTGTTATTTCATCTTCTGGGGATTAGAAAGTATCGGGAAAATGGATTGCTTCTCATTTTGCTGTTATCAGTAACCGATATTGTTAGTAATGTTATTGAACTGTTATTTCGCTCGGAATTAATAGCTGCTAAATTTAAAGTGATTTTTCCTAGTGTTGTCGCTGTTGCTGTTGTACGGTCGGTGTTAGCTTATTTAGGATACTATGCTTTAAAACAGTATAAATCTTTTATTTTGGCGAATGAACATGCCAAGCGTTATATAGAGCAGACAATCGTGGTTGCCAAATTAAAGAGTGAATTATTTTATTTGGAAAAATCCTCTCAGGATATTGAAAATGTTATGGAAAAGGCCTATTGGCTTTATAAACAGCTAAATTCTAAGGAACATACGACCGAGGAAGGAAAAGTTTTACCTGCGGATCAAGCCTTAGCTGTGGCAAGAGAAATTCATGAAGTAAAAAAAGACTATTATCGTGTGATAACTGGTATTGGAAATATCCTAAGGCCATCCAGTAGGGATCAGCAGCGAACGTTGTCAGAAATATTATTTATTATAGAACAAAATACTATACGTTTCCTTGCTGGTATTGATAGAGAAATTCATGTTTCGTATGAACAAGAGGAAGACTTTATTACAGATAAGCATTATACCTTAGTATCCATACTGGATAACCTAATTATGAATGCTATTGAGGCATGTGGTGCGGGTGGAATCATTCAAGTTATTCAAAGAAGTGTCAAAGAAGAAATCGTATTTTCTGTTGAGGATAATGGATCGGGTATTCATGATAAAGATTTTGATCTAATCTTTAACCCGGGGTATTCCACGAAATTTTCCCCTCGTACGGGTAAAATTTCAACAGGGCTTGGTTTGGCTCATGTCAAAGACTATGTGGATTTATTAGGTGGAACCATTCGAGTAGAATCACGGCCTGGTATATATACTAAATTTATAATTTCTCTACCTAGTGCAAGTCTAATCCTTGCAACGGGCGGGGAACTGCAAGGAAAGCAGTAATTTTTGTAAAGAAGTAGGTGGTTATATGTCGTCACGTTTTGTAATCGTGGATGATGATGATGGTATTCGTAGAATACTCCACAACATTATTACTCAAAATAATCTTGGAATGGTTGTTGATGAAAGTAATGATGGTGTGAGAGGTGAAATGATCATTCGGGAGAATCAACCTGACATTGCATTGGTTGATTTGTTATTGCCAGGGCAAGATGGTGTAGAATTGATTGAAAAAGTATCTGCATCTGCAATTCATACTTCTTTTATTATGGTATCAGAGGCTACAAGTGAACAGCTTGTTACGAAAGCTTATGAGGCTGGTATAGAGTTTTTTATCCATAAGCCAATTAATATATTAGAGACTATTTCTGTAATCAATAAAGTGAAGGAACATCGAAAATTAAAACAAATTATGTCTTTGATGCATAAGACCATGTCTCAGTATACCCACGCTCCGTCAGTTACAGAAGAAGAACCTAAAAATATCCAAAAAGCACGTATTTACAAAGTGTTTTCTGATCTTGGAATAATTGGAGAAGCGGGTGTAAAGGATATTTATCGTATGGTGCAAATCGTTATAAAGCAAAATTCAAATAGTAAATCCTATCAGCTTTGTGATGTATATCAACAATTGTCAGAAGGAATTGAGCAAGATGCAAAAACGATTGAACAGCGTGTGCGCCGTGCAAATACAAAAGCATTGCATAATCTTGCCAATTTAGGAATTGATGATTATTACAATGAAATATTCCAGTCCTATAGTTCCTCTCTATTTGATTTTAAGGAGATACGTCAGGAAATGAATTTTATTCAAGGGAAAAGCCAATATCGAGGGAAAATAAATGTAAAGAAGTTCATTGAAGGGCTATTATTTATTGGTGAACTCTAATTAAATTTTCAAAAGATCTTGTATTTTTATTGAGGGCCTAGCTTATAAGCTAGGCCCTCAATGACGTTTGCTGCATAAAAGTGCTTACTCTATTAAAACAAATAACAAACAATTTAATTATTCAGAGTTTTCTTTATTTGCTGTAAAAGATATTGCATTTTCGAAATAGGTATGACATAATTAGACATAAAGAAGAAAATTGGACCAATGGATTAGTCCAATTGAAAGGAGAAAAATGATTTTACAGCGTGTTGGTATCCCTTTATATTTACAGATTAAAAGCTCGATTTTGGCTAGAATTAAGTCTGGAGAATATTATCCTGGTTTTAAAGTTCCAACAGAGAGAGAGTTGTCCATTACCCTAGGTGTCAGTCGTAATACGGTAAGTGCGGCCTATAAAGAGCTACTGCTAGAAGGTGTTTTGGAAGCGCGGCAAGGGCGGGGGACTTTTGTAAAAACAGCTAGAGATAGGGAAGATGAAGTTGTAGGAGGACGCCGAGAACGCCTAGTGAGAATTATTGATGAAGCCATGGCTAAAGTTTTGGAACTGGGCTTTACAGTGGATCAATTTGCTGCGATTGCAAGTATAAGGGCAAAAGAAAAGACGCAATCTATTAAAGAGTTACGTGTTGCTATCGTGGATAGTACGGCAGAAAATATCGAACGCTATAGTAGTCAAATTGCTCAAGTAGCTAATGTGCATTTTGAAGGGGTACTATTGCCTGAGTTGATTGCGGGAAATGTTCAGGTCGAACTGCTGCAAGCATGTGAAATCGTTGTTACTGCTCTTGAACATCAATTGGTAGTTGCAAACTTAATGGGAAGTGGAAATAAGGTTATTGGTGTTGCGACAGTGCCAAATCTGACAGCTGTTATTAAGCTGGCTCGTTTACCTATGAATACAAAAGTAGTACTTGTAGCGAGGACGATAGAATTTTATCAGCAATTAAAAAGCTTGCTGGCGAAAGCTGGGATAAGCCATTTAGACTTGATTTTCACACAATCTGAGGATGCTAAAGAACTTCTTCCCTTGCTTGCTGATCGCCAGGTGCTCATTGTCAGTGAAGAACGGGAGATGGTCATTAGACAATTGGCAACAGAACAACAGGAAGTCATTCCTTTTTATTATGAAATTGATCAGGGGTCTTTAAGGCAAGTAATGATGCAGTTGGTAAATTAAACTGTGTAATGATATGGGAAAAATGTTTGAGAAAATGAGAATAAGGGTAAAGGAGTCCTTCAAATGGAAAAAAGCAAAGTGAAAGTAGTCTTAGGAGTGATTGGAGCAGATTGTCATGCCGTTGGTAACAAAATTCTAAATTACGCACTTCTTGCCGCAGGCTTTGAGGTTATTAATTTGGGAGTATTGGTACCGCAGGAAGAATTTATTAATGCAGCAATTGAAACGGGTGCCAAAGCTATTTTGGTTGCCTCTCTTTATGGTCACGGTGAAATTGATTGCCGGGGTCTGAAGGATCGTTGCCGTGAAGTCGGTCTTGGGGATGTGCTGCTTTATGTTGGCGGAAATTTAGTGGTTGGTAAAACAGATTTTACACAAGTTCGTAATAAATTTTTAGCAATGGGTTATGACAGAGTCTATGAACCGGGAATACTGCCTGACCAAGTTGTTGTTGATTTGAAAAATGACTTAGGTATTGAGGGGTAAAGGAAGTAGTGTAAATGAACAATATTTTACTGATTGATTTTGGTAGCACCTATACCAAAATTACAGCAGTAGATGTTGAAAAAGAGGTAGTACTAGGGACTGCCCGCGGCATTACTACTGTAGAAAGTGATATTATGATTGGTCTTCAGCAGGCTTTGGATAAGTTGTTTGAAGAAAATGGGAAGATAGAATTTGCCAAGGTGTTAGGATGTTCTAGTGCGGCAGGTGGCCTTAGGATGGTGGCCATTGGTCTTGTACCTGAACTTACCGTAGAGGCAGCCAAACGTGCAGCTTTGGGTGCAGGAGCCAAACTGATAGGTGTTTACGGTAATGAATTAAGTGAATACGAGGTTGAAGAAATTGCAGCTTTAAAGCCAGAAATTATTTTGCTGGCTGGCGGAACGGATGGCGGCAATAAGGAAGTTATACTTCATAATGGGAAAATGCTGACAACTTTGGGGCAGGACATACCTATTATCGTTGCTGGCAATAAATCTGCAACGCCGCAACTAGTAAGAATGTTATCTGCAGTTATGACAGAAGTGGTACATGCACAAAATGTTATGCCACGTCTGAATGAACTTAATATTGAACCAGCTCGCGAGGCAATTCGTGGATTATTCTTAAGACGTATTGTAGAAGCAAAAGGGCTTAATAAAGCCAATGAATTTGTGGATCGTATGGTCATGCCGACACCAGCTGCTGTTCTGAAAGCAGCTGAATTACTAGGAAAAGGATGGAAAAATGAAACTGGCGTAGGTGACTTAATGGTAATTGACATTGGTGGTGCTACGACGGATGTGTATTCCATTGGGAAGGGTCATCCTGTACAACGAAATGTAGCTGTTAAGGGTTTGCCGGAACCTTTTGCTAAGCGTACGGTGGAAGGTGACCTTGGCATGAGATATAGTGCAGCTGCCTTATTTAAAGCCGCTGGAACTGCTAAAATTGCAGAATGTGGTGATGTTTCAGAGGATAATGCAGAAACATACATGAAAACAGTAGAAGAAACTATCGAATATTTACCCCAAGATGATATGGAAAAAAGAATAGAAATTGCGATGGCTAAGACTTGTACTAGTTTGGGAGTGGAACGCCATGCAGGTCAATTGGAAACGGTATTTACCTTAGAAGGTCAGGTTTTTGTCCAGAAAGGCAAAGATTTAACGGCTGTTAAAATAGTAGTGGGTACAGGGGGAGTAATTGTAAATCACCAATGTCCGACAAAGATTCTAGTAGGAACATTGTATGATGAAAGTACACCTCAAATTTTAAAACCTCAATCCCCAGAATTTTGGATTGATGAAAAATATATTATGTCATCCATGGGTTTATTGGGCGAAGAATACCCTGATGTAGCAGTGCGAATGATGAAAAAATATATTGTGCGGAGGGAATCGTAATGGAATTGAAAAATAAAAAGTGGACCCATGATGAATTTTATCGTACTCGTGAAGATGTATTAAAACAGTGGCCGACAGGTGCTGAAGTAGATTTTGAAGAAGCTGTAAAATATCATGAAACCATTCCGGCAAAAAAACATTTTGCAAAGCGTTTGGTAAAAGCGAAGAAAAAAGGCGAGACTCTGACCCAACCGCGGGCTGGTGTGGCCTTGCTAGATGAACATATTCAGCTTTTGAATTTTTTGCACTCAGAAGGAGAGGCGGATCTTCTGCCAAGTACCATTGACAGTTATACTCGTCAAAATCAATATAAAGAAGCGCAAAATGGTATTGAAGAAAGTAAAAGAGCTGGGCGATCTCTTCTCAATGGCTTTCCTGCTGTTAATCATGGCGTGCATGGCGTGCGAAGATTGGTAGAAAGTGTAAATGGCCCCTTGCAAGTGCGGCATGGTACACCAGATGCTCGTTTGTTAACGGAAATTACTTTAGCTGGCGGTTTTACTTCCTATGAGGGGGGCGGTATTTCCTATAATATTCCGTATGCCAAAAGTGTATCTTTGGAACAAACTATTTTGGATTGGCAATACAATGACCGGTTAGTCGGTATTTATGCTGAACACGGTATTGAAATAAATAGAGAACCTTTCGGACCTTTGACAGGTACCTTAGTGCCTCCTTGTATTTCTCACTCTGTTGCCATTATTGAGGCTATTTTAGCGGCAGAACAAGGGGTTAAGAATATTACGTTAGGCTATGGACAATGTGGTAATCTATTCCAAGATGTTGCAGCTATTAAAGCGTTAGAGCAGTTGTCAGAAGAATATCTTGCTAAGCATGGTTATAACGATTGCGTTATCACGACAGTGTTTCATCAATGGATGGGTGGTTTTCCCCAAGATGAAGCTAAAGCATTTGCAGTAATTTCCTGGGGCGCTGCTGCGGCTGCTTTGGCAAAGGCTACGAAAGTAATTGTTAAGACTCCCCATGAAGCATTAGGTATTCCGACCAAAGAGGCCAATGCTATGGGGCTGCGGGCGACAAAACAATTAATTAATATGCTTGCAGATCAACCTTTCCCAATGACTGTCGAAGTCAATAAGGAAGTAGCAATCATCAAAGCGGAAACACGTTGCATTTTGGATAAAATATTTGAAATTGGTAATGGTGACTATGCTACTGGCAGTGTTCGCGCTTTTGCAACGGGTATACTGGATGTTCCTTTTGCCCCTAGCCAATACTCTCTCAATAAAATTCTGCCTGCGCGAGATAATCAAGGGGCAGTGCGCTTGTTTGATGTAGGCAACCTTCCCTTTACAGATGATATTATTGCTTTTCATCGTGAAAAAATTGATGAACGTGCTAAATCCGAAGGACGTACCGCCACGTTTCAAATGGTTATTGATGATATTTATGCTATTTCCAGTGGTCGCTTAGTCGGCAGACCAAGGTAAAGAAAATAAAAAGCTATATTGGCTATTGCATATAATACAGAATGGAGGATATTAAAATGAAAATTGCAAATGTTATATGCTCTAAGGGGCGAACTGGTTTTTATTTCGATGATCAACGGGCCATTAAAGCTGGTGCTAAACATGATGGCTTCACATATTTAGGAGACGCTCTTACTCCTGGTTTTCATTCTATCCGCCAATCAGGTGAAGCTGTTTCCGTAATGATTATCCTAGAAGATGGGCAAGTGGCTTATGGTGATTGCGCTGCGGTACAATATAGCGGAGCTGGGGGACGTGATCCCTTGTTCTTGGCGGAAGAGTTTATACCTTTCATTGAACAGGAAATAAAGCCACGGTTAATTGGTCGTGAACTGTCTTCCTTCCGACAGTTGGCTGAAGAAATTGATAGTATGAGAGATGAGAAAACAGGCAAATTAATTCATACTGCCTTACGTTATGGTATAACCCAAGCTATTTTGGATGCTGTAGCAAAAGCCAGACATCAGCTTATGTGCGAAGTCGTTGCAGAAGAATATAATACAGTGATTAGTGAGGAAGAAATTAATATTTTCACCCAATCGGGGGATAATCGTTATGAAAATCCAGATAAGATGATTATTAAAGGTGCGCAGGTGTTGCCTCATGCTCTTATTAATAATGTAGAAGAAAAATTAGGGAAAAATGGTGAACTTCTGCTTGAATATGTTACTTGGCTGAAGAATCGTGTATTAAGTTTACGTAAAAGTGATGCTTATAACCCGGTATTGCATATTGATGTATATGGCACTATTGGTGCAGCTTTCCAGCTAGATACAGAAAAAATGGTGGAATATTTCCGTGAATTAGAAAAAGCGGCTGCACCTCTTAAATTGCGCATTGAGGGTCCCATGGATGTAGAAGATAGGGAGAAGCAAATGCTGGCGTTGAAAGAAATTACGGCACGGTTGCATGAAGAAGATATCAAAGTGGAAGTTGTTGCTGATGAATGGTGCAATACCTTGGAAGATATTAAGTATTTTGCAGATCATAAGGCCGGGGATATGCTACAGATTAAAACTCCGGATCTTGGCGGAATTAATAATACCATTGAAGCGGTACTCTACTGCCAGGAAAAAGGTATTGGTGCTTACCAAGGGGGCACTTGTAATGAAACAGACCGTTCAGCGCAAGTATGTGTGCATCTTGCCATGGCTACTAAACCGGTACAAATGCTAGCCAAACCAGGGATGGGCGTTGATGAAGGTTTTATGATTGTATATAACGAAATGCAACGTATATTGGCAGTGCGTAAAGCACGTAAGGTCTAAAATAATGAAGTCGTTAATGCATGAACAATTAATGTATGCTAGTTACTTTGCGCCACGGGGACGCAATCGTATGTATGTGCTAGGGCAACAGGTCAGTGAGCGATATCTTTCCCCTTTAGATCGGTTGATTGGTGTTGTTGGGGCTGCAGGGGCAGGTAAATCATCAATGATCAAAGGGATGTTTCCTGGTCTAGAATTGACAAACGATGATGATGGAGTGAATTTACGCCCGTTGCCACTTTTAAAGAATATTGATAAGGGATTTTTTTCCTGCCATACTTATCATATGGATACTCGCTTTGAATTGGCGTTTACCCAGCTCCACGTATTAGCAGAAGCGGTAAAGCAAGCTTTATCTCACGGAAAACGTGTTATTGTAGAACATTTCGATTTATTATATCCAGCTTTGGAGATGAATGCAGATGTATTGCTGGGGATTGGTGCGGAAGTCATTGTCGTACGACCTAATTTGTTTGGACCTTTTCCCGCAGAGATTGTTAATGTATCGATTAAAACCTTGCGATACCGTAAGATGGCTCATACAGCAGAGGATTTGACATCGAGTGTTCTTTTAAAAAGTTATGGAGTAGAATTACCATTTGGACATCGCGATGTACATCACGGCTTCGTTTTAGAATATCCTACAGCTATCCATGCTGATCTGAAAGAAGTTGAAAGAAAGGTTAAACGAGTCATTGATGAAGGGGTTAATGTGTGCTATTCCGATGAAGGGCATATTCAAATTGGGGAAGATTCCTGGGCTTGCACTGGGCCGCGGACTCATGTGCACAATACAGAGGAAATTGAGAATTTCCGATTATTCCCTGAATATCGATTTGATCCCAAAAGCCAAACTTATTTAGTTATTGGTTTGGTAGGACCTGTAAAGGAAAATCTTGATGGTTTTGCAGGTATGAGTTATGCTGTATCTATATAAGTAAACTATATATTTTTTAATATATGTAAGAATGGGTACTGTCTTCCAACGAAGGCAGTACCCATCAGAACATTAAAAAAAAGTCTGTTTCTTGCTAGAAAATTATTTTCAAGAGGGTATGTGAAGTAAGAGGAGGTCAAAAAATGACGAGTTTACTAAAAACAGCTCAGGCGGGGACGCTAGAGTCTAGTGATATTATGATTACCTTGTCGCCAGGTTCTCCAGGGAGCGGTATTGTTATTGAATTAGAAAGTATTGTTATGGCTCAATATGGTGAAGACATAAGGCGCGCATTGCAGGATGTAGTGGCGGAGCAAGGTTATACAGATCTTTATATAAAAGCGTTAGATCGAGGTGCTTTGGATTGCACCATTCGCGCTCGCATGATGACAGCTCTAGGACGCGCAGGAGCTGTACTAAAGGAGGCAATGCTGTAATGGAGGTAAAATTACGCAGAAGTATGTTGTTCATTCCGGGCAATAATCCAGGAATGTTACAAAACGGCGGCGTTTTTGGCGCCGATTCAGTGATTCTTGATTTGGAAGATGCAGTTGCGCCAACAGAAAAAGATGCTGCTCGTTTTTTGGTAGCCAATGCTCTTAGGACTGTAGACTATGGATGCAGTGAAAAGGTGATCCGCATTAATCCTCTTGATACTTTTGCTGCGGAAGATATAAGAATCATTGTGCCTTGTAGGCCAGATGCTATATTGTTGCCGAAAGTGGAAAGTGCAGACGATATTCATAAAGCGCTGGCTATGATTGCTGCAGCTGAAGAGATAAACCAAACTCCTGTAAACATTATTGCCTTGCTAGAAACGCCGCGAGGTATAATGGAAGCCTATGGGATTGCCAAAGCTCATCCCCGAGTGGTAGGGCTAGCCCTGGGAGCGGAAGACTATACGGCAAGTCTTGGTACGAATCGTACCCGAGAAGGAACAGAAATATTTACAGCACGGTCAATGTTGATCAATGCTGCTGCTGCCGCTGAGATTCAGTCGATTGATACGCCTTATACAGATGCCAATGATGAGGACGGTTTACTCATGGATACTAAACTTGCCAAACAGCTTGGCTTTAATGGAAAGTTATCGATAAATCCTAGGCAAATTGATATGATCCATAGTGTGTTTAATCCAAGTAGTAGTGATGTTGATTGGGCTGAACAGGTTGTTTATGCCATTCGTAAGGCGCAAGCTGAAGGCTCAGGTGTAGCATCCTTAAATGGCAAAATGGTCGATTTACCCGTTGTTAACCGGGCAGAAAGGATTTTATATTTAGCTAGGCTATTAGGTTTGATCGAGGAGGGAAAGGAATGAAGAATTCGCTAGGAAGAGAAATTCCTGAACAGATTCCTGGAATTGGTCGGGTAAAAGCTTTTGCTGGAGCTTTTAATACACCACCCAATATGAATCGCCAGGCTCCTAAAGTAAAAAGTGTTAGACCTACTGATAATAAAGTCATGAATAGTCTGGCAGAAGTATTTGCTAAAATACCAGTTACAGATGGTATGACCTTATCTTTTCATCATCATTTTCGCAATGGGGATGGCGTTGTCAATATGGTTTTGGCTACTGCCGCCAAGCTAGGCCTAAAAAACTTAAAGGTGGCATTAAGCTCAGTTTTTCCCGTACATACTCCACTGATTGAATATGCAAAAGCTGGCGTGGTTACCGCACTGGATACCAACTATATGTCAGGCCCCGTAGCAAAGGCTGTTTCTCAAGGTTTATTTTCTACCCCTGTAGTCATGCGTACTCATGGGGGACGGGGTAGAGCTATTGAATGCGGCCAACTGAAAATTGATGTAGCTTTTATTGCAGCACCAGCAGCTGATGACTATGGAAATATAAATGGCGTACAAGGACCAGCCGCTTGCGGTTCTCTTGGCTATGCTTTTCCAGATGCTCAGTATGCAGATTATGTGGTGGCAGTGACAGATTACATAGTAGAATATCCTTTATCTCCTGTATCTATCCCTCAAACTCGTGTGGATTATGTAGTGAAAGTAGATTGTGTTGGTGATCCAAAGGGAATTGTATCAGGGACTACCCGTATTACCAAAGATCCTGTAGGTCTTAAAATTGCAGAAAATGCAGCAAAGGTGATTCAAGCTGCAGGACTGATAAAAGATGGCTTTGCTTTTCAAACGGGAGCAGGAGGAGCTTCTTTGGCCGCTGCTGCTTTTGTACGTAAAATGATGGAGACGGATAATATAACAGGCAGTTTTGCCTTAGGTGGCATTACGGGTTATATGGTGGATATGCTAGAAAATGGATTATTTAAAAAACTCATGGATGTTCAAGGTTTTGATCTAGAGGCTATCCGTTCTATGGCTACAAATCCTAATCATTTGGAGATTGGGGCGGATTTTTATGCAAGCCCTTACAATGCAGGATGTGCCGTCAATAAGCTGGATGCTGTAATTTTAGGTGCAACAGAAATTGATACGGATTTTAATGTAAATGTAGTGACAGGTTCAGATGGATTTATTATGGGTGGCTCAGGGGGGCATGCAGATGCTGCTGCTGGAGCTAAAGTTACTATTATCGTTGCTAATTTGCTAAGAGGTCGCCTGCCGATTATTGTTGATCGGGTTCTGACAGTGACTACCCCGGGACAAACTATTGATGTGTTGGTGACAGAACGTGGTATCGCTGTTAATCCTTTGCGAGGGGAGTTAAAAGAAAAACTGTTGGCGGTAGGTTTGCCGGTCAAGGATATAGAAGAATTAAAGGAATTAGCTGAGCGTATTGCTGGCGTTCCAAAGCAAGTTAAAACTATGGATGAAATTGTTGCTATTGTAGAATACCGTGACGGCACAATCATTGATGTTGTGCACCGAGTGGAGGGGTAATTATGCAATGGGGTACGATTGAAGAACGTGTTATTGATCTTACCCATTCTGGACAAGTTGCCGTGGTAAGAGAATTCTTGGCGGGTTTTTCATTAACATTTAATGAACAAGTAGATTACACAGTTGCTTTATATAAAGAAAAAAGAATAGTGGCTACTGGTTCCCTTGCAGGTGAAGTGCTCCGAAATATTGCAGTTGATGAGTCCTTGCAAGGAGAAGGATTAACGTCAGCAGTAATTACTCATTTAATAAGGGAAGCTGGAAGACACGGTATCTATCATTACTTTATTTTTACCAAACCAGATAAAGCAGAGTTATTCAGCAGTCTGGGGTTTAAAGAAGTGGCAAGAGCTATGCCACATGCAGTACTTCTAGAAGCTGGCATTGATTCTATTGAAAAATATTGCAAGGACATCGCGAGGCAAACCATACATCTTCCTGCAGGACGTCGTGCTGGAATCGTAGTAAACTGCAATCCCTTTACGCTCGGACATCAAGCATTGATCGCTAAAGCTGCTAGAGAAAATTCAGGGGTAGTTGTACTGGTGGTTAGTGAAGAAGGTTCTTTATTTCCTTTTGATGTACGTATTCGTTTGGTGCGGGAAGGTGTGGCTGAATTTGGCAATGTAGTTGTTTTGCCAGGGGGGAAATATATTGTATCGGCCGCGACGTTTCCAGGTTACTTTACTAGAGGAGATGAAACCGTCACTGCTCAGACAAGATTAGATGCTACGATTTTTGGTCAGCATATTGGTCCAGCTCTGGGGATTACTTGTCGTTACCTTGGAGAAGAGCCTTATTGCCCGGTGACCAAGGTTTATAATCAAGCATTGTTTGCTGTGTTACCAATATATAATATTGAGGTATATGAAATGCCAAGGATGGCTATTGGGGGAAACGGCGTAAGTGCTTCGAAAGTAAGAGAATTCATTAGAGAGGATCGCTGGGAGGACATTTCTGCTCTCGTGCCTACTACTACCTATCAATATCTGCGTTCAGAAGCAGCAATGCCTATTATCCAAAAGATAAAAAATAGTCAATCAAGGCACTAATGCACCTTGAAAAGGGAAAATACATGTCTTTTCAAAAAAATGAAGCATATAAATAGTAACAATGGAAAATGAGGTTGCAGGAGGGGTTAACTATGGATCTGAATGATGCGGCATTGCGATATCATAAGGAGCATAATGGAAAGTTGGGTCTTGTTGCGAAAGTAAAATTAAGAGATGGTTATGACCTTAGCTTAGCATATACCCCTGGGGTAGCTGAACCGTGTAGATTAATCTCTGAAAATAAAGATTTGTCCTTTGAATATACTTGTCGGGGGAATATGGTCGCTGTGATAACAGATGGAACCCGGGTATTAGGACTTGGAGATATTGGTCCTGAGGCTGCGATCCCTGTAATGGAAGGAAAGGCAGTCTTGTATAAAAAATTTGGTGACGTAGATGCAATACCGATATCTATCGATACAAAGGACCCCGAGGAATTTATTAAGGCTGTTAAACTACTGCAACCTAATTTTGCTGGAATCAATTTAGAAGATATTTCTTCTCCTAAATGTTACGATATTGAGGATGCTCTTAAGGAACAAATGGATATACCTGTTTTTCACGATGATCAGCATGGCACGGCAATTGCCGTTGTATCTGCGGTAATTGGCGGACTGCGATTAGTGAAAAAGAACTTGTCTAGTGTAAAGATCATTGTAAACGGCGCTGGAGCAGCAGGGACAGCCATTGTACAGCTCTTACTGCATGCTGGGGCAGAAAATGTATTTATGATGAATTCCAAAGGAGCTATGTATCATGGGATGGAAATGTCTCGTATTAACCGTGTGCAGGCCGCTTTGCTTCCCAAGATTAATGTAAATAAACAGCAAGGAAACTTAGCGGAAATCTCCAAGGGAGCAGACGTGCTAATTGGTGTATCAAAACCTGGAGTTTTTACCTTTGAAATTATAAAAAACATGAATAAGGATTCCATTGTTTTTTCTTTGTGCAATCCTGAACCAGAAATCTCCTATGAGGATGCTAAGAAGGCAGGAGTAAGAGTCGCAGGAACCGGTCGTTCAGATTCTCCGAATCAAGTGAATAATGTAAGTGTTTTCCCAGGACTTTTTCGTGGCGCTATTGATGTTAGAGCTCGGCAAATTAATGAAGCTATGAAACTCGCGGCTGCTCTTGCTATTGCAGAACTAATACCCGGTGAAGAGCTCAGAGAAGATTATGTTATACCTACGGTTTTTGATAAAAGAGTAGCTCCTGCCGTAGCAGCGGCAGTAGCTAAGGCTGCCATCGCTACTCGTGTAGCGAGGGTGATTATTGATCCAGAAGAAATAAAACGTAAGGCCTTTATTAGAATAAATTTAAAGTAAAAAAACCATCCCTTGCTAGTTAATGGCACGGGATGGTTTTTTGCTTATTTTTTGCAAAAACTGATCATACTAATAGAGTAGTTTATCTGAAAAGTTTGTGATATAATACACTTGGATATTAGAATAGGGGGATGAGCATGCGTACAATTGAGGTAGACAAAATCACTCAGGCGATAGCAAAAATGTGCATTGATGCTTGCTATTATCTATCGGAAGACGTGTATGACGCTTTGGTAGCAGCTGAAAAGCAAGAGGAGTCAGCACTAGGTAAGGAAATCATTGGCAAGTTAGTGGACAACGCTGATATTGCTAAAAGTGAACAAGTTCCTATTTGCCAGGATACAGGTATGACTGTAATTTTTATGGAAATAGGACAAGATGTTCATTTGGTTGGTGGGAGTTTAGAAGAAGCAGTGAATGCTGGCGTAGCCAAAGGTTATACAGAAGGTTACCTACGTAAATCGGTTGTAGGAGAGCCTTTGTTTAATCGTAAAAATACTACCAACAACACTCCAGCAATTCTACATACCACTATTGTGCCAGGTGATAAGCTGAAAATTAAATTAGCACCTAAAGGTTTTGGTAGTGAAAACAAAAGTGCCTTAAAAATGTTGGTGCCTGCAGATGGTGTTGAAGGTGTAAAAAAAGTTGTTCTTGATACTGTAAAAGTAGCAGGTCCTAATGCCTGTCCGCCCATGGTAATTGGTGTTGGTATTGGCGGCACTATGGAAAAATCAACCTTACTAGCAAAAAAAGCCTTATTACGTTCCGTTAACAAACGTAACGAAAATCCAGATTACGCTAATTTGGAAAAGGAATTATTGGAGTTAGTTAACAAAACTGGTGTTGGACCACAAGGTTTGGGCGGTACGTTTACTGCACTTGCAGTTAACATTGAATACTTCGCCACACATATTGCAGGTCTACCTGTGGCTGTTAATATTAATTGCCATGCTACACGGCATGCTGAAGTTGAACTGTAGGGAGGTATAGAGAAATGGCAGAAGTAAAACGCATTACTACTCCGCTCACCAAAGAAATGTCCCGTTCTTTAAAGGCCGGTGACAGCGTACTCATTACAGGTACTATTTATAGTGCTCGTGATGCGGCGCATAAGGTTATGACCGAGGCTTTGGCAAGGGGCGAAAAATTACCTGTAGACTTTACGAATCAAATTGTTTATTACTTGGGGCCAACTCCGGCGAAACCAGGTAAGGCGATTGGTTCTGCTGGTCCAACAACAGCTGGTCGTATGGATAAATATACGCCACAAATGTTGGAACAAGGATTGACTGGAATGATTGGTAAAGGATATCGTTCTGCTGAAGTGGTCGAGGCTATGAAAAAAAATAGCACGGTCTTCATGGTGGCAATTGGCGGGGCAGGTGCCTTGATTGCAAAAACCATTAAAGCTTACGAAGTATTAGCTTATTCTGAACTCGGTGCAGAAGCCCTAGCAAAACTTACTGTAGAAGATTTTCCTGCGATTGTAGCTATTGACTGTGACGGTAATAACTATTACGAAGAAGGTCAAAAGCCTTATTGCAAGTCTTAATTATAATTACTTCTCGTACTTGATATTTATTACATTGGACAGGCTGACACTTAAATAAATAATTGAATACCTTACTTTTTCCTCTGGTAAAAGATATATAATGCCTTACAAAAGTCAGAATTTCAGGTATCCATTCGTAGTTATAGTTATTTGATTGCAAAATTAGTCAAATCATTAAAGGGAAAAACGAAATAATGTCGAATAAACATTATTTTGTATAGTCCATCGATAAATATTTATACTGGAATATGAATATTTATACAACGATTGCGTGAATATTACAGGAGGTAAAAGCATGAACAAATTTGATTTCTGGATTCGTCGTATTCATTCTCTGTTAGGTGTTGTGGCACTTGGGGGCTTTCTACTGGAGCATCTATTTACTATTTCAAGAGTAATGGCAGGACCTGCTGTTTTTGATGCTGCAGTAAAAGCACTTAGCTCGATACCATTTTTGGTACCAATTGAAGTACTATTTATTGGGGTGCCTTTTGCCCTGCATGGTATTATTGGTGTAGTTTATGCCCTTAAAGCGAAAAATAATGTTGCACAGTATGGTTATTGGAATAACTGGATGTTCTACTTACAACGTATTACCGCATATATTGCATTTTTATTTGTTATTTATCATGTATATACGCTCCGTATTGTCGGCAAGGCAATGGGCGGTAATTTGATTGGATTCCAGTATATGCAAGGCGTTCTATCTGATCCACTAGTTATGGGCTTCTATATTCTAGGGCTATTGGCTTCTATATTCCATTTCACCAATGGATTATGGGGTTTTGCAGTGACTTGGGGTATCATTGTTGGACCACGTGCTCAACGTATGGTTAGTATTGGGACAGTTGGCTTATTTGTACTTATGTCGAGTGTAGGACTTACAGCTCTTACACATTTCGTAAAATAATGTAACGTAAGGAGAGAACCTAGTGAAAAAGAAGATTATCGTTGTTGGCGGCGGTTTGTCCGGTCTAATGGCAACACTTAAAATTTGTGAAGCTGGCGGAGAAGTAGAATTATTCTCCTATTGCCCAGTAAAACGTTCTCATTCTCTTTGTGCACAAGGCGGCATGAATGCTTGTATGGATACAAAGGGTGAAAATGATAGTACCTATGAACATTTTGATGATACTGTTTATGGTGGTGACTTCCTTGCTGACCAGACTGCAATAAAAGGCATGTGTGAAGCTGCTCCAAAATTAATTAAAATGTTTGATCGTATGGGTGTTACATTTACTCGTACAGCCGAAGGTTTACTTGATCTTCGTAATTTTGGTGGTCAGAAAAATAAACGTACTTTGTTTTCTGGTTCCACAACAGGTCAGCAACTTCTTTATGCCCTTGACGAACAAGTTCGTGCATGGGAAGTAAAAGGTGCTGTTAAAAAATATGAATTCTGGGAATTCATTAAA